>Ga0302167_10001392_pt1 | contig 10474 bp, 10 predicted proteins | sample I_Fen_N1_1_FD_193496 | JGI IMG/M metagenome (GOLD analysis project Ga0302167, IMG submission 193496) | Peat permafrost microbial communities from Stordalen Mire near Abisko, Sweden - I_Fen_N1_1 | ecosystem: Environmental > Terrestrial > Soil > Wetlands > Permafrost | place: Sweden: Abisko...
GGCCGCAGATCATCTGCCTCGACGAACCGGCCGCCGGCCTCAACCCTCAGGAAACCGAAGCGCTGAGCGCGATGATCCGGCTGCTGCGCGACGAGCACGATCTGACCGTGGTGCTGATCGAACACGACATGGGCATGGTTATGAGTATTTCCGACCACATCGTGGTGCTGGACCACGGCATTGTCATTGCCGAGGGCGGACCTGATGCGATCCGTAACGATCCGAAAGTGATTGCGGCCTACCTGGGCGCTGATGAAGAGGAAGTGGTGCTATGAGCCAACCCATCCTCGAATTGAAGGATCTGGACGTGTTTTACGGGCCGATCCAGGCCCTGAAGAAAGTCTCGCTGCACATCAACGAAGGGGAAACCGTCAGCCTGATCGGCTCCAACGGCGCCGGAAAGTCGACCCTGCTGATGTCGATCTTCGGTCAGCCACGGGCGGCGGACGGGCAGATCATTTATCAGGGGGTGAACATCACCCAAAAGTCGTCGCACTACATTGCCTCCAACGGCATCGCGCAATCGCCGGAAGGGCGGCGGGTGTTCCCCGACATGACCGTCGAGGAAAACCTGCTGATGGGCACCATCCCGATCGGTGACAAGTACGCCAAGGAAGACATGCAGCGCATGTTCGAACTGTTCCCGCGGCTCGAAGAGCGGCGCAACCAGCGCGCCATGACCATGTCCGGCGGCGAGCAGCAAATGCTCGCCATCGCCCGTGCGCTCATGAGCCGCCCGAAACTGCTGCTGCTGGACGAGCCTAGCCTCGGGCTGGCGCCGATTGTGGTGAAACAGATCTTCGCCACCCTGCGGGAACTGGCCAAGACCGGCATGACCATCTTCCTGGTCGAGCAGAACGCCAACCACGCCCTGAAGCTTTCGGACCGGGCCTATGTGATGGTCAACGGCGAGATTCGCATGACCGGCACCGGCAAGGAGCTGCTGGTCAACGAGGATGTGCGTAACGCCTATCTGGGCGGGCATTGATTCCACCTGATGTAATCCAAGCCCCGGCGCGCAATCGCCGGGGCTTTTTTACACCTCCAATTCGCCACAATCCCTTGTAGGAGCGAGCCCGCTCGCGAAGGTCTTCAGTACTACGCGTTTATTCAGAATATTCGCGTTTTCGTTAACGTCCATCGCGAGCAAGCTCGCTCCTACAGTGGGCTGTGGTGTGCCTTCGGGAAATTGTGGAAAACAAATTAGCCAAGCTCTGAAAGCGCGACATAAAGCCGCTGCAAATAGTTGTTTTGCCGAGGTTTTGACTTGTCCCCGTTTGCTGTGGAGCTGGCTGTGAATAACGTGGGAGTAGCTGGCTGAACGCCTTTGAATTCGAGGCCTGCAGGCGTGTGGTTGTTTTTTGATCAGGCGTTTTTGCGCAGCCATGAGGCCGCTTTGTCAACCTTTTTATTGGCGTCGAAAACCGCTCGAAAAGGCGTGGACAAGCCTGTGGATAAGTCTGTGACTAAACTCTGGAAAGACCCGGATAAAGGCCGTAGTTAGAGGCTTGGCGCCATCATCGACTTGACCGCCCGGTCGGGTTGTTTGCCCTTTGGTGCACAGCAGACCAATGAGGGTCAAGTAAAAAAATTTCAAAATCCGTCGCAAAGCCTTGTGGATAGCGGCTTTCAGCTTTTTACACTTGCCCCCAAAGACTGTGGACCCACCTGTGGATAACATGCGCGCACCTGTCTGCAGGCCACGCTGGACAAGGGGTGACGAGGTCTGATCGTTTTTTGTACAGGTTGGGTGGTGGTTGCCGCTGTGGACAAGGCCGGGCATGCTGCCTGCTGATTTTCTATTCCAATGGCTGTCGATCAGCCGAAGCAAGGAGAACACGATGTCCAACACCCTGTTTATTACCGGCGCGACCTCCGGTTTTGGTGAAGCCTGTGCCCGTCGTTTTGCCGAGGCCGGCTGGAAACTGGTGCTGACCGGTCGTCGTGAAGAACGCCTCAACGCGCTGTGCGCCGAACTGTCGAAGCAGACTGAGGTTCATGGCCTGGTCCTCGATGTGCGTGACCGCAAGGCCATGGAAGAGGCCATCGCCAACCTGCCGCCGTCCTTCGCCAAGCTGCGCGGGCTGATCAACAACGCTGGCCTGGCCCTGGGCGTTGACCCGGCACCCAAGTGCGATCTGGATGATTGGGACACCATGGTCGACACCAACATCAAAGGCCTGATGTACAGCACCCGTCTGCTGCTGCCGCGCCTGATCGCCCATGGTCGCGGGGCTGGCATCGTCAACCTGGGTTCCATCGCCGGCAACTACCCGTACCCGGGCAGCCACGTGTATGGCGCGAGCAAGGCGTTCGTCAAACAGTTCTCCCTGAACCTGCGCTGCGATCTGCAAGGCACCGGCGTGCGGGTCAGCAACATCGAACCTGGCCTGTGCGAGAGCGAGTTCTCGCTGGTGCGTTTTGCCGGTGATCAGGAGCGTTACAACGCCACTTACGCCGGTGCCGATCCGATCCAGCCGCAAGACATCGCCGACACCATTTTCTGGGTCCTCAATGCGCCGGCCCATATCAACATCAACAGCCTGGAACTGATGCCGGTGAGCCAGACCTGGGCCGGGTTTGCCATTGATCGCAGTGGTGGCAAGGCTTAAGACTGCGTAACGACCATTCGCTGGCAAGCCAGCTCCCACAGGGCATTGCGGTGTGCAAGCTATCTTTGCGCACAACAATCCACTGTGGGAGCGGGCTTGCCCGCGATAGCAATCTATCGATCAGGCGAGATACTCGGCCAACCCGCGATAACAGGTCGCCAAGTGATAAGGCGTGGTCGACGGCATGTCCCGACGGCTCACTTGACCCTGCTCGTCACGGCACTCGTACCAGCCACGCGAGTGCAGCGAATGCTGTTGCAGCGCCTGCAACTGGCGCAACACCGCTGGCTCGCTGTCCGGACGCAGGGTCAACGCGCGCAGGTATTCGGCCTGGGCCCAGATGCGCTGTGTGGCGTCCCGACAGCCGCCGTCCGGTCCGAAGTCGAGCATGGCCCGCACCGCACCGGTCTGTTGATCGACCCCCAGTTGCTCGGTGAAGGCAAAGGCGCGCTCCAGGGACGCATGCAGTGTCGAGCCGCGTAACAGTGGCGATGACTCCAGCAGGAAATACCATTCGAACTGGTGCCCCGGTTCAAACCAGTTATCCACAGCGCCCAGCGGTTTTTCCATCAACACGCCGTGTCGCGGATCGATGAAGCGCTTCTGCATGGCTGTGCATAACTCGAGGAGTGCTCGTTGCACGGCGCGGTCTTCGCGTACCGAGAGCGTGGCGAGAAAGGCTTCCGCCAGATGCATCAACGGGTTCTGCAGCGGCCCGCTGCCCAGGGAGCACCAGTTGCGGTCGAGGCTGGCTTCGTAGAGGCCGTCACCCGTGGCGAATCGCCGGGCGATCACTTCCAGGGCGGCGTTGAGCACCGACTCCACCAGCGGCTCGCGCACTTTGTCCCAGTAATGGGCGCAGGCGAACAGAATGAAGGCGTGGGTGTAGAGGTCTTTGCGCTGATCCAGCGGCGCGCCGTGCGGGTCGATGCTGTAAAACCAGCCGCCATGCTCGGCGTCGTGAAAATGCCGCTGCAAAGAGCGGAACAGGGCTGCCGCGCGTTCTTCGGCGGCCGGCACCTGGCCGATCAGGCTGGAAAACAGGTACAGCTGTCGCGCACAGGCCATGGCCCGGTAGCGCTGAGGGGGCAGAGGCTGATGCTCGGCATCCAGCGCCTCATAGGGCAGCGCCATGTCGGCATTCCAGCCGGGGCCTTGCCAGAGGGGCACGATCACGTCCTGGAAGTGCTGTTGCACCGAGGAGAACAGGGCGGTCAGTTCAGGCTGGGAGGCGGAGCGGGAAACATGCGGCATTGGCTGGCGTCGTCACGGCAGGGGCGATTGCGCGACATGTTAGCAGGCCTGAGCGGTGTGTTGTCTGTCAGGCCGCTTTGGCGAGCAGGCTTGCTCCCACAGGGGCAGGCATTTCAATGTGGGAGCGAGCCTGCTCGCGAAAAGGCCATCACAGGCTATAGAGAATCAACCTGCCAACAACCACACTCCCGTCGCCGCCGAAGCCGCACCCGCCAGTCGAACCAACGGCGCTGCTGCCCGGGGCAGCACGCGTACCATGGCATAACCCGCCGCATGCAATGCAGCTGTCGCCACTACAAAACCAGCGGCATAGGTCCAGGGGCTCGACATGTCCGGCAGTTCCAGGCCATGGGCCACGCCATGGAACAGCGCGAACAGCGCTGTTGCAGCCACCGCCACGCTCAACGGCGGACGCACCGCCAGCGCCACGGCCAGGCCCAGTGCCAGCACGGACGCGGCAATCCCGCTTTCCAGCGCCGGCAGGTTCAGCCCTTCAAAGCCCAGCAGCCCGCCCATCAGCAGGGTGCCGACGAAGGTGCACGGCAGCACCCAGCGCGCGGCGCCTTGTTGCTGCGCCGCCCAGAGGCCGACGGCCAGCATCGCCAGCAAGTGATCGAGGCCGCCGAGCGGGTGGCTGATGCCGGCGATCAAGCCGTTGTCGCCGTGCCCAGGGTGGGCGAAGGCGAGGGTCGGGGTCAGCAGCAGTGCCAGGGTGCCGAGGATGCGTTTGAGTGTCATGGATAAGCTTCCTTGTTGATAAGTGATGATCAGGCTGCCGTCAGCAGGCCCTGGCGCTCGATGAAGGCGATGATCTCTTCCAGGCCCTGGCCGGTTTTCTGGTTGCTGAATACGAAAGGCTTGCCGTTGCGCATGCGGGTGGTGTCGCTGTCCATCAAGGTCAGCGATGCCCCCACCAGCGGTGCGAGGTCGATTTTGTTGATCACCAGCAGGTCGGATTTGCAGATCCCCGGCCCGCCCTTGCGCGGCAGCTTGTCGCCGGCCGACACGTCGATCACGTAGATGGTCAGGTCCGACAGTTCCGGGCTGAAGGTGGCCGACAGGTTGTCGCCGCCGGACTCCACCAGAATCAGGTCCAGGCCCGGAAAGCGCCGGTTGAGTTGATCCACGGCTTCGAGGTTGATCGAGGCATCTTCGCGAATCGCCGTGTGCGGGCAGCCGCCGGTTTCCACGCCAATGATGCGTTCCGGCGCGAGCGCTTCATTGCGCACCAGAAAGTCGGCGTCTTCGCGGGTGTAGATGTCGTTGGTGACCACCGCCAGGTTGTAGCGGTCGCGAAGGGCCAGGCACAGGGCCAGGGTCAAGGCGGTTTTGCCGGAACCGACCGGGCCGCCGATGCCGACGCGCAGAGGTTGTGTGTTCATGTGACTCTCCAGAATAAAAGGTCCTAGGAACGGAACAGACGGCTGTACTGGCGCTCATGGGCCATGCACGCCAGGGACAGGCCGAAAGCGGCGCTGCCATAGTGCTCGGGGTTGATTCGCGTAGCGTTCTGCTGGGCTTGCTGCAACAGCGGCAGCAGTTCGCTGGTCAGGCGTTGCGCGGCTTGCTGGCCCAGCGGCAGGGTTTTCATCAGCACCGCCAGTTGGTTTTCCAGCCAGCTCCAGAGCCAGGCGGCCAGCGCGTCCTGCGGACTGATCTGCCAGGCGCGAGCGGCCAGCGCCCAGCCCAGGGCCAGGTGCGGTTCGGCGCGTTGTTCGAGGAAGGTGCGGGCCGGTGCATCGAGTTCGGGCAAGCCATTGAGCAGTTGTTGCAGGGAGTAGCCCATTTGCCGGCTTTCCTGATGCAGCTCGCGGGTTTCCCGACTGGCGCGGTGTTCTTCGCAGCACTGCAGCAGTTCGCTCCAGTTGTCCTCGGCTGCCGCCATGCAATGGGCCAGTAACAGCGGGGCCTCGAAGCGGGCCAGGTTCAACAGCAACTGATCGCTGATCCAGCGCCGAGCACTGGCAGGGTCATGAACGCGACCGTTCTCCACGGCCATTTCCAGGCCTTGGGAATAGCTGTAGCCGCCAATCGGCAATTGCGGACTGGCCAGACGCAGCAGCGCCCAGGCCGGGTTCATGGGCGCACGCCGAACTGGTGCAGTTTGGGCGGGTAGTTGAAGTCTTCATCGCCGTGGCGCGAATGGTGATGGCCTCCGCCGTAAGCCCCGTGTTCCGGCTGGAACGGCGCTTCGATGTGCTCGGTGGTGGCGCCGAGTTGTTCGAGCATGGCCTTGAGCACGTAGTCATCGAGCAGGCGTAACCAGCCGTCGCCGACCTGCAAGGCGACGTGCCGGTTGCCCAGGTGATAGGCGGCACGGGTCAGTTCGAAGGCATTGGCGCAGGTGACGTGCAGCAGTTGTTCGGGGCGGGCGCAAACGCGGACGATGCGCCCGTCTTCGGCCTGCAGGCATTCGCCGTCATAAAGAGGCGACTGACCACGCTCCAGAAACAAACCGACGTCTTCGCCCTCGGCACTGAAACAGCGCAGCCGGCTTTTGCTCCGGGCTTCGAAGGTCAGGTGCAACTCGGCGGCCCAGACGGGTTGAGGGTCGATTCTGCGGTGAATCACCAGCATCGGAAAGCTTCCAGCAATGGACAATGCTCAGGCTAGAGCAAGGGGCTTGCCAATCGATGGAATTGTAGGAAATGCCTGTGGGAAAGGGAGGGCGAGGTCGGTCTTGGTGCAGGTTTTGGATGATTTTGGTGCGTTGTTTTTTTGAGCGCACCGATTTAATGCGCGACGATTTGCTGGGGGCGCGAACCTGCTCGACAGGGTTATTCAGTGCTGCCGAGCCCTTGCCAGTGCTTCAAGCCAATAAAGATGAACCGCAGTTGCTGGGTAATCTTGGCCTGAGGGGTCAGGTGTGCAGGCAGCGCCTCTAGAGGCGGGTCGATGATGTCTGGCAACGTGGCGAACACGCTTTTGACGATCAGGTCCGCCATAACGCTCAGGCCGGCGATGTCCAGGTGTTGCAGCTTCGGCATCAACGACAGGTCGGCGGCCAGGTCCGAGCTGATGTCCTCGCGCAGGCGGCCGATGGCCTGGCGCACCGGCAGCGAGCCGCCGTACTGCTCGCGGGCGAGAAACAGAAATTGCGAGTGGTTGGCACTGACGACATCGAGAAAGATCCGCACCGAGGCGTCTATGATGCCGCCCATGACAAACTCGTTGTGCCGCACCAGGCGGATGGTTTCACGGAAGGTCTGACCGACTTCGCTGACCAGCACCAGACCCAGTTCGTCCATGTCGGCGAAGTGCCGGTAAAAACCCGTGGGGACAATCCCGGCGGTTTTCGCCACTTCGCGCAGGCTCAAACTGCCGAATCCTCGGCCGCCTTCCATCAAATGGCGAGCAGCGTCCATGAGGGCAGTGCGGGTTTGTTGCTTCTGTTCGGCGCGGGGCAGCATCGCAAGGGCGTTTTCTGGAGAAGGAGAGCGGCGCACTCTAGCAAATCGGCTTTGCTGGCGTCGAACGACGAGAGGAGATCAATTGCACAGAGGCGATTTCTATCAGGTGAATCGCCAGAAAATCAAAAGCCCAATCGGGTGATTGGGCTTTTTTCACGGCCGCCATGGGCTTAGCTCATAGCGCTGTTGCGTTCGATCACACGATCACCACCACCTTCGGCCAGGGTTTGACCAGGGGTGCGGTCAGAACCATCGGCAGCCAAGGTTTGGCCTGGAGTACGGTCGGAGCCGTCGGCAGCCAGGGTTTGGCCAGGGGTGCGGTCAGAACCATCGGCAGCCAGGGTTTGGCCTGGGGTACGGTCGGAACCGTCGGCAGCAACAGTTTGGCCCTGAGGGGTCTTGTCGTAGCCATCTTCAGTGATCAGACCTTTTTCTTTCAGGCGATCGTTACCACCTTCGGCCAGGGTTTGACCAGGAGTGCGGTCGGAACCGTCAGCGGCGAGGGTGTGGCTGAACACCGAGTGGCTGTCTTTCACTTGTGGAGTGGCTTGCTCGGCGGCCGGCAGTGCAAATGCAGTGCTGGCCAACATAGAGAGTGTCAGGCTAAGCAGAAGTTGGCGTTTCATGTTCGGGTGCTCCGTAGGAGGGCGATAAATTGGGTACGAAGGCAATGCTACTCTCGATAAGTCGATATAAAAGTTCATAAACGCAATGGTAATAATCAACGGAATTGATTGTTCTCTGCAGCCCTTGTAAAACGGGCCTTTGCGGTGCACCGAGGTGGGTATTTTCGACTCACTGGCGCCACGCAAAAGTGCGGGGAAGGTAACGCTGGGGGCGCAAGAGCGCTGCGTTCGGTGGGGCGATGGCGGCAAAATCGGCTTTTCGATTAAACCTGCGGGTGGTTTTTCAGTCGTAGATTCCATAGCGGGCCGGTTCTGGCTCCGCGTTTCTTATATGCGTCGCGGTCGGGGCGCTCAGTCGTATCAGGAGCCCTGTGCAATGACGCGCACTCGTAAAATTCTCGCCTGGAGCATCGTCAGCCTGGTTGTTCTGCTGGCGGCCCTGGTTCTGATCATCGTGTTCTTCGATTGGAACCGGATCAAACCAGCCCTCAATGCCAAAGTCTCTGAAGAACTGCACCGCCCGTTCGCCATCAACGGCAACCTGGCGGTGGTCTGGCGGCGTGAACTCGATGAGGGTGGCTGGCGGGCGTGGGTGCCCTGGCCGCATGTGGTGGCCGAGGACCTGAGTCTGGGCAACCCGGACTGGTCGAAAGCGCCGCAGATGGCCAGTCTCAAGCGTGTCGAACTGCGCATCTCGCCCCTGGCCCTGCTGGCGCAGCGCGTGGTGATCCCGCGCATTGACCTCACTGAGCCCAATGCCGAGTTGCAACGTCTGGCCGACGGTCGCGCCAATTGGACCTTCAAGTTCGACCAAAAAGACCCGAATGCCCAACCGTCTCCGTGGGTGGTGGATATCGGCGCGATCGGCTTCGACAAGGGGCACGTCACGCTGGATGACCAGAGCCTCAAGACTCAACTCGACCTGCTGATCGACCCGCTGGGCAAACCGATTCCATTCAACGAGATCGTTGGCGACAAAGCCGCGAAAACCGCGCAAGAAAAGGGCGCAGCCCCCCAGGACTACGCCTTCGCCTTGAAGGTCAAAGGCCAATACCATGGGCAGAAACTCGCGGGTCAGGGCAAGGTCGGCGGCTTGCTGGCCTTGCAGGATGCCGCCAGACCGTTTCCGCTCCAGGCACAGGCAACGATTGCCGACACCAGCATCGAACTGGCCGGCACCAGTCTGGGCAATCTCTACCCGTTGACCGGCGTGACCCTGCCGGACACACCGCCTTACGCCACCGACGGTCACTTGATCGCCAAGTTGCACGAGCCGACTGGCGCGGTGTTCCGCTATGAGGACTTCAACGGCAAGATCGGCGCCAGCGACATCCACGGCAGTCTGGCTTACGTCGCCAGCCAGCCTCGGCCGAAACTCAGCGGCTCGCTGCTTTCCAATCAATTGTTGTTTGCCGACCTGGCGCCGCTGATCGGTGCTGATTCCAATGCCAAACAGAAGGCCCGGGGTGGTGAGAGCAAGCAACCGGCGGACAAAGTGTTGCCGGTCGAAGCATTCAAGACCGAGCGTTGGCGCGATATGGACGCGGATGTCGAATTCACCGGCAAGCGCATCGTCCACAGCGAAAAACTGCCGTTCAACGATCTTTATACGCACCTGGTGCTCACCGATGGCGTCCTCAGCCTCGAGCCGCTGCGATTCGGCGTGGCGGGCGGCAAACTGGATGCGCAGATTCGCCTGAACGGTCAGACCGAGCCGCTGGAGGGCAAGGCCAAACTCACGGCCCGGGGGTTCAAGCTCAAACAGTTGTTCCCGACCTTCGAACCGATGAAAACCAGTTTCGGCGAGCTCAATGGCGATGCCGACATCACCGGTCGCGGCAACTCGGTGGCCAAATTGCTGGGCAGCGCCAACGGCACTCTGAAGATGCTGATCAACGACGGTGCCATCAGTCGCGAATTGATGGAGCTGGCCGGGTTGAACGTCGGTAATTATGTGGTCGGTCGGATCTTTGGCGACAAGGAGGTGAAGATCAACTGCGCGGCCGCCGACTTCGACATCAAGACCGGCTTGGCCACCACGCGGCTGTTCGTGTTCGATACCGAGAACGCGATCATCTACATCGATGGCACGGCGAACATGGCAACCGAGCAACTGGACCTGACCATCACCCCGGAATCCAAGGGCTGGCGCTTGATTTCGTTGCGTTCGCCGCTGTACGTGCGGGGCAAGTTCATCAAGCCTGATGCCGGGGTGAAAGCCGTGCCGTTGATGTTGCGCGGCGCCGGCATGGTCGCATTGGGCGTGATCGCCGCGCCGGCGGCAGGCTTGCTGGCGCTGGTGGCCCCGAGTGGGGGCGAGCCGAATCAGTGTGCGCCGCTGCTGGAGCAGATGAAGTCGGGCAAGGCCCCGGTGACCGTCAAGCCCACCCGGTAATCGGGCGTCCATCAGGGCCCCATCGCGAGCCGGCCGCTGAGCCTCGCCTACCGCTGATCAAGTCGCTCTCTGTCGGTGGGATCGTCGCGGGGGGGCTGAAGCCGGGTGGATGTCATAAACTGGTGTATGAGTTGTCATCTTTGCTGGCGATGCTTGGCGAGTCTTTGCTTCGCGCCT
>Ga0302167_10001395_pt1 | contig 10468 bp, 8 predicted proteins | sample I_Fen_N1_1_FD_193496 | JGI IMG/M metagenome (GOLD analysis project Ga0302167, IMG submission 193496) | Peat permafrost microbial communities from Stordalen Mire near Abisko, Sweden - I_Fen_N1_1 | ecosystem: Environmental > Terrestrial > Soil > Wetlands > Permafrost | place: Sweden: Abisko...
AAAAAGAAAACCTCCTGCTGAGGGATCAACAGAAGGTTTATTTAAATCTAACAGAAAAGATTATTTCTTCTCTTTCAACAAATCGCGAATTTCTGCAAGCAGAACTTCTTCTTTGCTGGGTGCAGCCGGAGCTTCAGGAGCCACTTCTTCTTTCTTTTTCATGTTGTTTATGGCTTTAATAGTCATAAAAATCACGAAGGCCACGATAAGAAAATCCAGTGTCACTTGCAAAAAATTACCATAATTCATAGTCACGGCAGCTTTTTGAACGCCATCAACTACTTCAGGAGCTTTCATTACCCATTTCAATTCGGTAAAGTTCACGCCGCCCACCAGCAAACCCACCGGAGGCATTATAACATCAGCGACAAATGAAGCGATAATTTTTCCGAATGCTCCACCGATAATAACAGCGACTGCCAAGTCGATAACATTGCCACGTATGGCAAAATCTTTAAATTCTTTTAGTAAACCCATAGTAAATAATTTTTGTTGTTTAGAAAATCATCTTTTGTGATTGCAAAGATATAGAATTCAACGAAATGACCAAGTTTTGAGACAGTAAAATGTGTAATCATTGTAATTATTTTTGTTTGGCTAAAAAATGCCTTTAAACACATCATAAAAAGTGATAAATTTAGAGACGGTATTCTACAATAAAAGTGGAGATAAGTTCTATTTCAGAGATTTTAGTGCCGTATTTGTTTCATATTTGACAAAAAAGCACTACTTTTGCGCTCAAATTATCAAACTATAAAATTCGAAGAAAATGGTAAATTACAAAGAACTTGGATTGGTGAACACCAATGACTTATTCAAAAAAGCTATCGAAGGCAAATATGCTATTCCGGCTTTCAATTTCAATAACATGGAACAATTACAAGCCATCGTTGCTGCTTGTGTTGAAACCAAATCTCCGGTAATCTTACAAGTATCAAGCGGTGCTCGTAAATATGCTAACCAAACCTTGCTTCGTTACATGGCTCAGGGAGCAGTTGAGTACGCCAAAGAATTAGGATTGAATATTCCTATCGCTTTGCATCTTGATCACGGTGATACTTTTGAACTTTGTAAAGACTGTGTTGATTCAGGTTTTTCTTCAGTAATGATTGATGGTTCACACCATTCTTACGAAGATAACATTGCTTTGACTAAGAAAGTTGTAGATTATGCTCATGCTCACGGCGTAAGCGTAGAAGGCGAACTTGGTGTATTGGCTGGTGTTGAGGATGATGTTGTTGCTGAACACCACACCTATACTCGTCCCGAAGAAGTTGTTGACTTTGTAACTCGTACGGGCGTTGATTCTTTGGCAATCTCTATTGGAACTTCACACGGAGCTAATAAATTTACTCCGGCTCAATGTACCCGCGACGAAAACGGACATTTGGTTCCACCACCATTGCGTTTCGATATTTTAGAAGAAATTGAAAAACAAATTCCAGGATTCCCTATCGTACTTCACGGTGCTTCTTCAGTTCCACAAGAATATGTTGAAACTATCAACAAATATGGTGGCATATTGAAAGATTCAATCGGTATTCCGGAAGAACAATTGCGCAAAGCTGCTACTTCAGCTGTATGTAAAATCAATATCGACTCTGACGGTCGCTTAGCCATGACTGCTGCAGTACGCGAAGTAATGACAAAACAACCTGGTGAATTCGATGCTCGTAAGTACTTAGGACCAGCTCGCGACGAATTGAAAAAATTATACTCTCACAAAACAGTAAGTGTTTTGGGTAGTGCAGGAAAAGCTTGATCCAATTAGAATTATAAATACAAAGGTCGTTTCTTTATTGAAACGACCTTTTTTATTGCTTAAAGATAGACGGGTTTGACTATTGCCCCAACTCTTCCGACAAGAAATGCTCCAATTGTTCTGCCTTCACATTCACCGTCAATTGTCCGTTTACAGCCCACGAGATATGTCCTGTTTCTTCTGAAACAACGATGGCTATGGCGTCCGATTTTTCAGTAATTCCCAATGCAGCTCTGTGTCGTAGTCCCATTCGTTTAGGGATGGATTGGTTTTTCGAAACCGGCAGAATGCAACTTGCGGCTTTCATCTTCCGTTCCGAAATAATCAGGGCGCCATCATGGAGCGGACTGTTCTTAAAAAAGATATTCTCGATTAATCGGGAGTTGATGGTAGCATTAATTTGTTCGCCGGATTGCAAGTAAAAATCTAAATCATTCAATTTTGTAATTATAATTAAACCACCGGTGGAGCTTTTAGACAAGTTTCTGCATGCGAGCACAATCTGCACCAAATCGTAATTTGATTTTTCTTCCTCGTTATGGTTATTTCCGAAAAAACGCTTGATGGAGTTTAAAGATTTCCACTTGCTTGTTGATCCCACCTTAGAAAAGAATCTGCGAATTTCTTCTTGAAAAATAACAATCAATGCAAACGCTCCCACACTCACAATCCGGTCGAAGATACCACCGAGCAGTTCCATTTTGAATACATATGAAACTAAGAACCAGCAAATTATGAATGCAAGGATGCCCACAAATATATTTGCAGCTCCCGAGCGCTTAAGCAGCTTGAACATTTGGTAAAGTAAAATAGCTACCAAAAATATATCAACCATGTCTTTAATGCCAATCTGAAATCCCATAATTTTTCTTTTTACAGTGTTGGTATTAGTCTGTTATTTGCAATATGCTTTATAAATTTCAATTGTCTGAAAAGCCTCTTTCACATCGTGCACCCGAAGTATAGACGCCCCACCCAAAAGTGCCAACATGTTTGCAGCTGTTGTGCCATTAAGTGCACCTTCAGCATCGGTGTCGAGCAAAGTGTAAATCATCGACTTGCGCGACAATCCTGCTAAAACCGGTACGTTTAGCTCCTTGAAATACGAGAGTTTTTTCAATAGTTCAAAGTTTTGATCACCCGTTTTGGCAAATCCAAATCCGGGATCAATAATTATATCGTTGACACCAAACAACCTTAACTGAGCAATCCGTTTTTCCAAAAAACGAAAAACATCTGCCATCAAGTCATCGTACTCCGTTTTAGACTGCATGGTTTGAGGAGTTCCGCGTGTGTGCATCAACACGTAAGCTACCTTCAGATCGGCAATGGTTTCAAACATCAAAGGATCCAGTGTCCCGCCGCCAATGTCGTTAATCATAGCCACCTTATAGTTCCGTACAACTTCTCTCACCACGGTGGAGCGGAAGGTGTCTACGGAGATGTAAACATCAGGGAATTTCTTCAGAATAATTTCAAGTGCCTCCGACACCCGCCGAATTTCTTCTTCGTCGGTAACCACATCTGCCTGTGGTCGGGTAGAATATCCGCCAATATCAATAAGACTTCCGCCTTCGGAAACAATTTTCTCAACACATTTTAAGATGCCTTTGTCCGACACAAATCTGTTCCCCTTAAAAAACGAATCGGGAGTCGTATTTAGTATCCCCATAACAATTGGAGTAGACAAATCAATCAACTTGTTATTGAGGTTTATTTGTAAGGCTTTTGAATTCATAGAAAACGGAAATTTTAAATATGCACGAGTGAAAATCTATCCTGCAAAAGTAAGAAAATATAGCGAGGCATTGTACTCGTCATTTAATTCTGATTTTTTTTAATGGTAAATATACGATTTTATGTCAAAATTAGTTATTAATATGTCGCTTTTTTATTTGAAAATGTAAAAACATTTACATTCATTGGCTCATTACGCAAAAAAAATACTATTTTTGCAGTGCTGTTTATACAATTAATTATTAATAATTCATATCACCTATTTATGAACTTTAAAACCATAGCTAAATTAGCAACAATATCTTTGGCAATAACTTTAGCTGGTTGTGCAAGCAAATCCAGCGACAAAGGGGTTTCTAGCGTAACCGGTTGGAAATACAATGATAAAGAAGGTACTGAGTTTTTGGTAAAGAACAATTTCAAAACCAAAGTTCCTCCCGGAATGGTAGCAATTGAGGGTGGCTCATTTACCGTTGGTGAAAGAGGTGAATTTATAACAGCAACACGTGATAACACGCGTCGACGCATTACTGTAAGTTCATTTTACATGGATCAATATGAAATCAGAAACATCGATTGGCGCGAGTATACCAATTGGATGCAAAGAGTATTTGGAAAAACGGCTCCCAAGCTAGTTGCCAAAGCGCAACCAAACGGAAAAATATGGCGTGAAGAGTTGGCTTACAACGAACCATACCTTGAAAATTATTTTACACATCCTTCGTTCGATCAATATCCGATTGTGGGTGTAACCTGGGAGCAGGCTATGGATTACTGTGCCTGGCGTACTGACCGTGTAAATGAAAAAGCACTTATTGATGCTGGAATTATTGAAGCACCTGATTTTGGTTCTTTAGCTAAAAAAGAGGACTTCGATTCAATAGCCACTAACTTTGTATTTAATACTCAAAAATACTTATTGCAATCAAGTTATAAACCTGCTGAAGGACGCAGACCAAAAGAAGATGCGTCTGGACAAGTTAGAAAAGTGGATATGTCTGATGGAATTTTGTTTTCAGACTTCCGCCTTCCAACCGAAGCTGAATGGGAATTTGCGGCTTATGCCACCAAATCAGAAAAAGACGGACTTGTAAAAGAAAGCAAGATGTATCCTTGGTCGGGAGCTCAGGTACGTGTGCCAGCAAAAAAAGCACTTGGTCAAATGCAAGCCAACTTTGTTCGTGGACGAGGCGATATGATGGGTACGTCGGGTAGTCTGAATGATAAGGCAACCATTACTGCACCAGTAAATAAATATACTCCAAATAACTTTGGGTTATACAATATGGCCGGTAATGTGAACGAGTGGGTGTTGGATGTGTACCGCCCAACTTCATTCGAAGAAGTATCAGAGTACAACTCATTCAGAGGAAATGTTTATTCGACACCGGTTGTTGAAAGTACTGATGAAATTGGAAACAAGGTTTACAAAATCGATTCGCTAGGTAGAGTTCAAACAAAGGTTGAAAAAAACGATGATGTTCGTAACTTCAAGGATGGTGATGCAACTTCACAGTATAATTTCTCACTGGCATTGGTTGATCCAAAAGGACTTGAAAATTTAAAAAACAACCAAAAGATTGATCCTACTGATGTTTTGTGTCCTAAAGTTACTGATAAGACGCGTGTTTACAAAGGTGGTTCGTGGAAAGACCGTGTATATTGGTTATCACCGTCTACGCGTAGATTCCTTGATCAGGATAAATCGGCCAACGATATTGGTTTCCGTTGTGCAATGAGCATGATTGGAAGTATCGATGACCAAACGACAAAAAAATAATTGAATTTTTACAGATATACAAAAAGCACCGGTTCGCGTAGGACATGGTGCTTTTTGTTTTTATCAGCGTACTTTTTTCCAACGGAAATTAGTACTTTTGTACTTTCAAAGCAAATTAAGAACTATATACTTTATTGATTACAAATAACATGAGCAGAACTATTATTGTTGATGCATTAAAACGAATTGATTTTGGTGCCGAGGTAAACATCAAAGGTTGGGTGAGGACCCGCCGTGGTAATAAAAATGTTAGCTTTATAGCGTTGAATGATGGATCAACGATTCATAATATACAAGTTGTAGTAGATAATGAAAAATTTGGCGACGAATATCTGAAACCAATAACAACCGGTGCATGTATCAGTGTGGTTGGAACATTAGTTGAATCAATGGGTCAGGGACAAAAAGTGGAAATTCAAGCCACTCAGATTGAAATTTACGGTATCGCCGACCCAGAAACATATCCTTTGCAAAAGAAAGGACATACGCTTGAATTCTTGCGCGAAATAGCTCACCTTCGTCCACGTACTAACACTTTTGGTGCTATTTTCCGTGTACGTCACCACATGGCGATGGCTATTCATACATTTTTTCATGATCGTGGATTTTTCTATTTTCATACACCGATAATTACAGCTTCCGACTGCGAAGGTGCAGGCCAAATGTTTCAGGTTACAACCATGAACTTGTATGACCTGAAGAAAGATGAAGCCGGTCAGATTGATTATAGCAACGATTTCTTTGGTAAACAAGCCAGTCTTACCGTTTCAGGACAATTGGAGGGTGAATTGGCAGCCATGTCGATGGGAGCTATTTATACTTTCGGACCTACTTTCCGTGCCGAAAACTCAAACACTCCACGACATTTGTCAGAATTTTGGATGATCGAACCGGAAGTTGCTTTCAACGAAATTGAAGAGAACATGCAATTGGCTCAGGATTTTATACAATACTGTATTCGTTGGGCATTGGATAAATGTAAAGACGACTTAGAGTTCCTTTCTACGATGTACGATAAAGAATTGATTGAGCGCCTTAATTCAGTTGTAAACGACGATTTTATTCGTTTACCATATACCCAAGGTGTTGAGATTCTTGAAGCAGCCGTTGCCAAAGGTCACAAATTCGAATTCCCGGTTGGTTGGGGTACAGACTTGCAATCCGAGCACGAACGCTATTTGGTAGAACAACATTTCAAAAAACCGGTTATCCTAACCGATTATCCAAAAGAAATTAAATCGTTCTATATGAAGCAAAACGATGATGGCAAGACTGTTCGCGCTATGGACGTATTGTTTCCCAAAATCGGAGAAATAATCGGAGGGTCACAACGTGAAGAAGACTACGAAAAGTTGAAAAATCGTGCTGAAGAAATGGGCGTGCCTACAAAAGATATTTGGTGGTATCTTGACACCCGCCGATTCGGAACTGCTCCTCACTCGGGATTCGGACTTGGATTCGAACGTTTGTTACTTTTTGTAACCGGGATGTCGAATATTCGCGATGTAATTCCTTTCCCACGTACTCCGAACAATGCAGAGTTCTGATTTGTTACTATCAAAGCATTTTTGAATATAAATGTAATTTTGAAAGCATTTGTCAGTATATTTAATCACTTTCGCATAGAATTGGGTTAATTATATTGCATAAATGCTCCTTAATACTTACATTTGCACTAGAGAAAGCTTTTTTATAGAATGTTAGCATAAATATACGATTTAATAAATATGGATAAAACGAAAACAACCGAATTGGATAATGTAGTGGTTCGTTTCTCTGGTGACTCGGGAGACGGAATGCAATTAACAGGTACTCTATTTTCCAATCTTTCGGCAATATTAGGCAACGAAATTTCAACTTTCCCCGATTTTCCTTCTGAAATACGCGCCCCACTTGGTACAATAGGTGGTGTGTCCGGTTTTCAGGTACATCTTGGTTCAAGCAAAATATATACTCCCGGTGATGATGCCGACGTATTGGTAGCCATGAATCCTGCAGCACTTAAAGTAAATGCATCTAGTGTAAAAAAAGGGGGTATTATTATTTTTGATACTGACTCGTTCGAAAAATCTGATTTAGACAAAGCAGGTTTCAAAACTGATAATCCATTTGTGGAACTCGGAATTTCTGATGCAACACAACTTATACCGGCAGCACTCTCTTCGCTTACTCAAAATAGTTTGGATGGATTTGGGCTAGATAATAAAACAGTGTTGCGTAGCAAAAATATGTTTTCGTTAGGTTTAATTTGTTGGTTGTTTAATCGACCAATTGATCAAGCCATCCATTTCTTAGAAAATAAATTCGGGAAAAAACCCGACTTATTGCATGCGAACGTAAAGGTATTGACTGATGGTTACAATTATGGAAATAATTTGCACCTTACAATTTCAACCTTCATCGTTGAAAAATCGCACGAAACACCTAAAGGAACATATACCAGCATTAGCGGAAACAAGGCCACTGCCTGGGGATTAATTGCAGCTTCGCAAAAATCGGGCTTGCAACTTTTCTTAGGAAGTTATCCTATTACTCCGGCTACAGATATCATGCACGAATTGGCTTTGCGAAAAGACATGGGCGTGAAAGTAGTTCAGGCCGAAGACGAAATAGCAGGTATCACTTCTGCTATTGGAGCTTCTTTTGCAGGCAGTCTGGCAGCTACGAATACTTCAGGTCCCGGACTGGCTTTGAAATCGGAAGCAATCGGGTTGGCTGTAATGGCCGAACTGCCACTTGTAGTCATTGATGTTATGCGTGGTGGACCATCTACAGGCTTGCCAACCAAAACCGAGCAAACCGACCTTCTGCAAGCCCTTTATGGACGTAATGGCGAAAGTCCTGCAGTGGTAATGGCTGCAAGTACGCCTGCCGACTGTTTTCACTTTGCATTTATGGCAAGTAAAATTGCGTTGGAACATATGACTCCGGTTATTTTGTTGACAGATGCTTTTATCGGAAATGGAACTTCACTTTGGAAACTTCCAACACTGGCTGAGTTACCGGGCATTTACCCGAACTATACCAAAAAAGGCATGGAGGATGTAAAAGTTACTTCGCGCGATGAAGAAACCAAAGTTCGTTATTGGAGCATTCCGGGAACCGAAGGTTTTGGACATAGAAACGGTGGCCTTGAAAAAGACTATTATACCGGAGCTATCTCTACCGATCCGGAGAATCACCAAAAAATGGTAGACACTCGTGCTGAAAAAATAAAAAATATTAGTCAGTTCCTTCCTGATTTAGTTATTGAAGGTTCTGAAGAAGCTGATTTACTTGTAATTGGTTGGGGTGGTACACACGGTCATTTAATGAGTGCTGTGCAATCGATGAACAAAAAAGGAAACAAAATTGCACTGGCGCATTTCAATTATATCAATCCACTTCCAAAAAACACCATTGAAGTAATTCAACGCTATAAAAAGGTAGTGGTTTGCGAATTGAATAGCGGACAATTTGCTACTTATTTGCGTTCAAATGTTCCTGCGGTTGAATTTCTGCAGCACAATAAAGTACAGGGTCAACCATTTACAGTTGCCGAATTGGAAGAATGTTTCGAGAATTTATTGAAATAATAAATCGGGATTTTTCCAGTAACAATTTAATATTTTCAACTTATGGAAACTAAAGAAACAACAATACAATATACTGCCAAAGACTTTAAGAGCGACCAGTACGTGCGTTGGTGCCCGGGCTGTGGTGACTATGCAGTGCTGAACTCACTACAGAAAGTAATGGCTGACTTAGGAGTAGCTCCGCATGATACGGCGGTTATTTCGGGTATCGGATGTTCGTCTCGTTTGCCTTATTATACCAGTAGTTATGGCTTTCATACCATTCATGGTCGTGGAGCAGCAGTGGCAACAGGTGTAAAAGTGGCAAATCCAAAACTATCTGTATGGCAAATTACCGGTGATGGTGACTGTTTGGCGATTGGTGGAAATCATTTTATTCATAGTGTTCGTCGCAATGTAGATATAAATGTATTGCTTTTCAATAATCAGATTTACGGACTTACAAAAGGACAATATTCACCGACTACCAAAAAAGGATATGTGACTAAGTCATCGCCCTTTGGTACTGTTGAACGTCCGTTCCGTCCCGCAGAACTCACTTTTGGAGCGCGTGGTACTTTCTTCGCACGTCTGCTTGACGTTGACTTGAAAAATTCGCAAACTGCTATTTTGGCTGCTGCTCGTCACAAAGGGACATCGGTAGTCGAATGTTTAGTAAACTGTGTTATTTTCAATGATGGAGCTCATGGTTGGTTGGCCGAAAAAGAAACCCGCAGTGATCGATTAATTTTGCTAGAACATGGTAAGCCAATGATTTTTGGAAAAGAAGCTAACAAAGGACTTATGCTTGATGGCTTTAATCTGAAAGTGGTGACTATCGGACAAAATGGAATTACCGAAGCTGATATTTTGGTACATGACGCAGTTTGTCAGGACACAACATTACAAATGAAACTGGCTCTGATGGAAGGTCCGGAATTGCCGATAGCGGTGGGGGTTATTCGCGATGTAGAAGAAGAAACCTATGATGCGGCTGTGGAAGCACAGATTGCAGAAGTACAAGCGAAATCGAAAGTAAAAACATTTGATGACTTAATTGCTACCTGCGAAAAGTGGGAAATGTAGACTCGTCAATTTAAAATATTCATAAAAAAATGACCAAGATCAGCAGCGCTGAACTTGGTCATTTTTTTTATTCAATTTCTTGCGGTAGATCCCTGATCGTGTTTACTCTATCGGAAGTTCGGTGAAGTTTTTCAAGGAATATGTTGATTTTATCCTGATAATCAATCAGGTAGTCGGGATGTAGTTTTTTTGTGACAATTGAAATGAGTTTTTTGAGCAATAATCCAACTTTGTAGTCGTAGCCAGAAACGCGTGCGCCAAAAACTTTTCCGGGCTGCTTGAATTGCATTTCCAGCACGTGTAGAATCAAATCAGCCTCCAGTTTTTTGCTCTTGGTCTCGACAGTAAATTCAGTGATTCGTTTGGTGCATGCGTTCAACCTCTTTACCATTTGGTGCTGAATAGTTCGCCCTTTGAATTCCTTTTGGTCCAGATTATCAATGGCTTCTTTCGCTTCTTCAAATAAGGTTTGCTCGCCACCGTCTTTATCTAAAAAATTCACCAACAGAAATTCGTAATTATACCTTTTAGCTGCCAGTTTTAGCACCA
>Ga0302167_10001405_pt1 | contig 10439 bp, 9 predicted proteins | sample I_Fen_N1_1_FD_193496 | JGI IMG/M metagenome (GOLD analysis project Ga0302167, IMG submission 193496) | Peat permafrost microbial communities from Stordalen Mire near Abisko, Sweden - I_Fen_N1_1 | ecosystem: Environmental > Terrestrial > Soil > Wetlands > Permafrost | place: Sweden: Abisko...
ACGAAGCGCAGCGGAGTGAAGAATCTCAACAATTAATTTAATTAACCATTAAGATTTTATTTAAGCTATTAAGAATATTAAGAGATTTCTCCTATCGTCGAAATGACAGTTAAACTAAAAAACAAACTATGAAAAAAATATTTTTCTCCTCTATCCTAGCATTATCATTACTTTCTTGTTCAGAAAATAAACCTGAAAATAAGCCGATCATAAAAAATGCTGTTGACAATGCGGACTCTTCAATAAAAGGATCGTTTGAAAGTAATCGTAATGAAAATATGATTGATAATATTTATTCTGAATTAATCAAAAATGATAAAAAATTATCTGCTCTTGATGATAGAATTACGAAGACAAATGAAAAATCAAGAAAAGTCACTGAACAATATGAATATGTTTTAAATAAATCAGAATCTTATTATCGTGATGCAGATTATGAAGCGAAAGCTATAACTGATTCACTTTTAAAACATCAGATTGAAAATCAGATTAAAATTAGTTCTGATCAATATGTTTTAAAAATAAAAAATGTAAAAAATATCATTGCTCAACTGAATAAAAACACTGAAAGAATGAACGATTTCTATACCGCTTTTAAAATCAAAAAAACGCTTCCCGAAATCGAAAAATACCAAAATGCTCATCCTTTGAAAACAGACAGTTTGAATAATTTCATAAATAAACAAAACGTATTATTGAACGAATTGAAAAATTTGAAATAATGAATTCAATCTCAATAATCGGTGCAGGAATTGGCGGTTTAACTCTTGGAAATGTTCTGAAACAAAATAATTTAGACTTCACAATTTATGAATCTGCACCAGAAATTAAACCTGTCGGAGCCGGAATTATGATGGCCGTCAATGCTATGCAAATATTTGATCAGTTAGGATTAAAAGAGAAAATTGAGAAAGAAGGAAATAAAATTCACGGAATTTCGATTACGGATGAAAAGTTGAAACCTATTACAAAAACCAACATTCTTGAATTAGAAAGGAAATATAATTCATGCAATGTAGCCATTCACAGAGCGGAACTACAAAAAATATTAGCTGAAAATATTGGTTTTGAACACATTAAACTTGATCATTCTTTACATTCAATTCAGAAAAAGGAAAACTATGTTTTAAACTTTGAAAATGGAATTGAAGTCGAAAGTAAAATAGTTTTCGGAGCTGAGGGAATTCATTCTAAAATCAGAAATCAAATTTTTGAAACAGGAACTATCCGAAATGCGAAGCAAATGTGTTGGAGAGGTTTATTAGATTTTGATTTACCTGAGGAATTTCATCATCAAGCCCTTGAAATTTGGGGAAAAGCAAAGCGTTTTGGTTTTGTGAAACTTTCAGAGAAAAAAGTGTATTGGTATGCGTTAATTAATCACGGAAAACATAAAAGGTACAACAGTTTAGCTGAAAATTTTAGAGATTTTGATCCTTTAGTTTTAGAAATTTTAGAATCTACTCCAAAAGAAAATATTATTCTTAATGATATTATAGACCTGTCTCCTATTCCAAAATGGTATTCTGAAAACCTTTGCCTGATTGGTGATGCAGCTCATGCAACAACCCCAAATATGGGACAAGGTGCATGTCAGGCGATTGAAGATTCTTATATTATCGGAAAATTATTAGAACAAAATAAAGATTTTAATTCTATTTTTGAAGAATTCCAAAGAATCAGAAGAAAAAAGGTTGATTATGTTGTGAACACCAGTTGGAAAATCGGGCAGATCTCACAATGGGAACGTGGAAATTCTCTACGAAATTTCTTTATGAGATTAATTCCGGAAAGTACTAATCAGAAATTGGTTGAAAAAGTTATACAATTGGAAATTTAATTTATTTCCCACAGATTTCACAGATTAACACAGATGATTGAGCATAATTTTTATATAAAGAATAAAATACAACATAAACATCTGTGTTAATCTGTGAAATCTGTGGGAGAAATAAAAAAGACTGCTTCAAAATTGAAACAGCCTTTATTTTTAATAAGTTAGGGTAAGTCCAGCTCCCCAGCCCATTTCATTATCATAATTTCCGGAGACTGAGAACCATTTTTGTACAATATATCTCAATCCTGTTGTAAATTCTCCATCAGAATTAAGACTGAAATTCCCTCTAATCCTTCTGGAAATCGGTATATCTTCCCTGCTCAATTCCAGTAAAACCTTTCCATTTTGATCTACACCGGCATCAGCGGTCACCAACATTGGCAAAACATATTGAGCCCCCATAATAAAGGTAGCTTTGTTTTTTGATGCTTTTTGCTGCCCAAACCAGGTTTTCTTACCATGGAAATCCATTCCCATTTCTTCTGCCATTTTTCTTTCCATAATCTCATGATTTTTTTGAATCCTGAAACCTGCATAAGGCAATGCCCACTGGAACTTTCCTAGAAATCTTCCCACTTTAAAATTTCCATCAAAATGATCCATGTTCCAATTGGTGTGAAATTCATTTAAATTAGCCCATCTTGGTCCGAACATCGTCATTGTTTCTGCATGAATTTTATTACTTGCAATATCCAGCATCGCCATAGAACTTACCATTCTGTTGTCTTTCATAAAATCTTTCCACGCCAGTTTTCTATTCGGAAGTTGAGGATTAGGTTTTGAATCTTCGTAACTGAAAATCCTTCCCATTCCTGCCATCATGTGATATAAAATATGACAGTGGAAAAACCAGTCACCATCCTGATTCGCTGCAAATTCAATTACATCTGTTTCCATCGGCATAATATCAACCACATTTTTCAACGGAGAATATTCCCCTTTTGAATTGATCAATCTAAAATCATGACCATGCAAGTGCATCGGGTGACGCATCATTGAGTTATTATAAAGCGTGATTCTTAAAATCTCCCCTTTTTTAACCAAGATCTTATCTGTTTCAGTAACGGTTTTATTATCTAAAGTCCAGAGATAATGGTTCATATTTCCTTCCAATGTAAATTTCATTTCTCTTACATTTTCTGTAGGAAGAATAGTCTTTTCAGGAGATTTTAAAATATTATAAGATAATCTTTTAATCGATTTTTCTTCCTTCATATCCATTCCTCCGTTATTGGTGGCTGAGGCACTCGAAGCCACCATTGAATGATTCGAATGATCTTCTTCTTTCTTAGATTCCTTTTCTTTTACCCCCATCATTTCATTCATATGTTTAGCCGTCATTTTTCGCTGACTTTCAGGAAGTTCAGGATACATCACTTCATTCATATCCATCATTTGATTTCCCATCGTCATGTTCATCGGCTTCATATTTCCGCTCATTTCCATCATTCCGTTCATCATTTTCATGCCTTCAAAAAGCATTAATCTTGGTAAATTCGGAGCTTCAATTTTTTCTCCAGCACCTAGCCAAAGCGAAGCATGACCAATTCTATCTTCTGAAGTTGCACGAAATTCAAAGCTTTTATTTTCAGGAATGGTAACTTCAATATCATAGGTTTCGGAAACGCCGACGATCAAACGATCTACTTCAACAGGAACAACATCGTTCCCGTCATTACCAACAACTTTAAATTTTCCACCTCCAAAATTCAGCCAGAAATAAGTAGAAGAACCTCCATTAGCTACCCTCAGCCTTACTTTATCACCAGCTTTTAAATTTGAATAATCAGAACTCGGCTGCCCATTGATGAGAAATTTATCATAATATACATCACTAACATCCATTGCTTCCATCCTTTTCCATTCATTAAGAGCTTTCGTTCCAAAATTTCCAGATTTTATGGCTTCCCAATAACTCTGAACAGCGTTTTTCTTAATGGCATACCAATCTGTATTGGCCATGTGAAGTCTTCTTGCGATCTGCATGGGATCATCATCGCTCCAATCTCCCAATAACACTGGGATTTCTTTGGTATACTGTACCTTTGGTTCACCTTCTCTTTTATTGAAAACTAAGATTCCATTCATCCCAATCTGCTCCTGCAACCCTTGGTGGGAATGATACCAATAGGTTCCATTCTGTGAAACTTTAAATTTATATAAATGCGTTTCACCAGGTTCTACAGGTTTTGTGGTAAGATAAGGAACGCCGTCATGTTCATTGGGTAAAATCACGCCATGCCAGTGAAAACCTGTGTTTTCTTTCAGCATATTGTGAAGATAAATTTCTGCTGTGTCTCCTTCTGTAAAATATAAAGTTGGAGCCTGTAATTTACCGTTTACCGCAATTGCTCTTCGGTTTTTACCTGTAAAATTGACAATCGTATCTTTTACATACAAATCATAATGAACTGTCTTTCCTCCAAAACTTACTTTTCCATTTTCGGAATTTCTTTTAAAGATTGAATTTTCATTCTGATGATTTTCAGTGACTTTCTCCTCTTTGCTTTCTTTTTCAAACAGATCCATTCCGCATTTCGGGCATCTTCCTGGTTTATTGGAAATGACTTCCGCATGCATCGGACAGGTGTAAGTGCTTTGAGACTGAGATTGAGGTAAAGATTTAGATACCGTTTTAATTTCTTTGATTTTATCTAATTCTTGAACCTCCTTCGTTTTTGATTTTACATTTATTTTAGACTCAACCTTTGCTTTGACCTTTATTTGAGGTATATTTTTCTTTGTTTCTGTAGCTTTTGTTTCTTGTTTTAGAATAGGCTTCGCTATCGGCTTTGGAGCAACCGCAGGTTTTATAACAACTGTTTTTTTTACCAATGTCATTTTACATTTGGGGCAATCTCCAGGTTTTGAGGAAACTACTTCCGGATGCATTGGGCATGTATAATACGTTTTTGCTGTTTGTGCGAAATTGAAAACAGAGAACAAAAATATCAGAAACAGGATTAGCTTTTTCATAATATTTCGAATTATTTGAAAATGTATAGCCTAAATAAAACATTCAAGTTATTTTTAATTTAAACTATACAACTCATTATTTTAAAGATAAATACAATATTTATTTTATCTCTGACTTCACACTTCCACAAGTAAGCATAGAACTTCCGTAGTAAGGATTTGCGATTTGTTTTTCGTTACTCAACCAACTTGCGTCTGCCATTGGGCAATATTGAACGAAGACCGGTTTAGCTGAAAGTTTGAATTCTTTCGTTAACGCAATCATATTATCTGAAAGATTAGAGAATGTTTCTCTTTGTGCTGCAATACTTCTGGCATCAGAAATTACCGTTGCATCTTTTCTAAGAACATTTAAGTTCCCTTCAGAAACTACTTTATAATCGATCGCTGAAGCAGTTTTAATGAATTCTGCAGCTGCTTTTGAAGTTTCATCGGCGTCATCAGAAGCCAACGCTGCTTTTATGGTAATATAATTTTGGTACAACTTAGAAACCTGAGCATCAGATTTTGACTGTGCTGAAATAGAAATAATTGAAAATAAAGAGAATACTGCTGTAATGATATACTTTTTCATTGTTTTAAAATTTAGAATAATTAATAAAGAATAATTTAATATCGCCTATTGCGACATAACATGTCGTTCGTAATGATTTAAATATCAAACGACTGACAAATTCTAAATTCTAAATTCTAAAATTACAATGATTTATAAAGATGGGAACCGTCATGTTTTCAGGCGGTGCATTGATCTGAATCTGGGTAAATTTTGTAGCCGAAAAAGATCTGTCTACAAAGAAAAACTGATGAGTTGGAATCTCTGAAATCTGTTTTAAAAAATCAATTTTCAAAAGATCTGATTTCTGAGAATCATCAACTTTTACAACTTTGATTTCTGTTTTGCAACAGTCTTTTTTAGTTTTTATACCACATTTGCTACATAGATCATCTGTTTTCTGACTTACAGAAATCATTTCCATCATGCAATAATGTACACTTACAACCGCTCCGGAAGAAAATCCAAAGTAGAAGATAGAAAACAATATGGCAAGAATCTTTTTCATATGCTGTAGCAAAGGTAGAAATAAGTATTGAATGACTGTTATAAAATTCTGTGATGTTGTTATAAAATTCAGGAAACAAAAAAATCTCCTGAAATTATTCAAGAGATTTTTAATTTATTTTGTTGTTGATTTTTCTTTTTCCCGCAGATCACACTGATTTTTACAGATGATTGTGTTCAATTTTTAAATCTAAATCCTATTTATTTAATTTTAAATTCAAGTTTTACGTTGAAGAAACGGCCTGTTAAACGAACTGGAACTGGATACATTAAGTTTGTATTCGCATCCGTAATCCATTGGTTGGCAACGGTATTTCTGATATTAAATGCATTGAAAACCTGAACTCCTAAGGTTAATTCTTCAAAATTACCCCAGAAACCATATGTTTTTTTATTGTCTTTTCTATCGATGAAAACTTTAGAAAGTCCGATATCTACTCTTTTATAAGAGGGTAACGTTCTTTGGTAGGTATATGGATCTGTTAGAACCGGTGCACCCGTTGGTAGTCCCATTGCATAGGTTAGCGTTAAATTCACACGCATAGAAGGGAATTCCGGCATATAATCCTGATAGAACATCGCAAATCTGAACCTTTGATCTGTTGGTCTAGGAATATCTCCTTTTCCTTCAATATTTTCGTATACTCTAGCATAACTTGCAGATAACCAAGAATCTACTCCCGGAACAAATTCTCCGAATAATCTTGTATCAATTCCATAAGCATAGCCTGTCGCATTATTCTGACCCGAATAACGAATTCTCACATTATCCATGTAATAAGGAATCAGGTTATTCATTTTCTTATAGTATAATTCTGTCGTTAACTTGAACGGTCTGTTATACATCGTAAATTCATAGTCATTCGCTAAAATAGCCTGAATTGAACGCTGAGATTTTATATTACTATTGAAATCACCATCTAAATCTTTGATTTCCTTATAGAAAGGTGACTGATAGTAAATTCCTCCAGAAAGCTTGAACAACATGTCACTATCCCAATCTGGCTTAATGGCAAATTGAGCTCTTGGAGAAAAGATTGTTTCTTTATTGAAACTCCAATTTGAAACTCTTGCTCCAGCATTTACAAAAACCTTACTCGATCCCCAATAAAACTTCTGAGAATATTGTGCGTAAGCAGACATTCTTGTCGGTTCAATATGATTGTTTCCGGAAATATTATACATAAGTTCTAAATTTCCAGGATTTCTTGGGTCAACGAACGCTTCATGTGGAAGGCTGTATCCTGCAGAATCTACTAATTTCCATTCGTTGGTAAGGTCTTTTAGATTTTCTTTTTCATATTTAAACCCAACTTCAATATCCGTATTCGGATTAGGTGAAAAACGGGATCTGAATTGGGCTCCGTACGTTCTTACAAACAAATCATTTCTGGCATGCTCTATCTGTCCGCCAGCATCATATGAAGTCGTTGGATCTCCTGTAATAGGATCAAAAGTCTGTAAAATATAGCTTGATGAAATCGTATAATATTCCTTTTCTCTGTTCTGATAAGAAAAAGCATCTAAAGTAAATTTCCACTTGTCCGATGGTTTATAATTCATAGAGAATGTTCCCATCATATTTTTATACTTATCGTCTTCCTTACCGTTATAAAAAACGCTAAGATTGATAGGTCTCTGCAAAGAACCAAAGTCTATACTCTGCTCTTTAGGAATCATTTCGTAATCATTCTTAGAATAATATCCTATGAACGAAAGTGAAAATTTGTCATTGATATGATAGTTAAGATACGTCTGGAAATCAAAATATCTAGGGTTAAAATTGGTATCCTCTTTTAAAGTATTAAGAACCAAATTCGTATTCCTGTATCTTCCTGAAAATAAAGCGGTTAATTTTTTATTTTTTGAAGCTAAACCTGCCGTTAATCTTCCTCCAATTAAACTTGCTTCTCCTGAAAGTTCAAATTTTTCAGGTTCGCGGTAATAGATATTTAATGAAGAAGACATTTTATCTCCGTATTTCGGTTCAAAACCTCCGGCAGAGAAGTTAACGGTAGAAACCATATCAGGATTAATGATACTCAAGCCCTCCTGTTGAGAATTCCTGATCAGGAAAGGTCTGTAAATTTCAATATCATTAATATAAATAAGGTTTTCATCATAGTTTCCACCACGAACCATATATTGTGAAGAAAGCTCTGTATTGGAGTTTACGGAAGGTAACGTTTTAATAACACCTTCTATACCTCCGGAAATACTCGCTACATTCTGAGCATCTTTTGCTGAAATTTTTACAGCAGTAAGGTCATTCGTTTTTCCGGTCACTTTTTTCTGGAAAACGATTTCCTCAATATCTGTTGTTCTTGCTGTATCCCTCTTTTTTGTTTGAGAGAATACTAACATGGGAACCATAAGGCTCAGTGGTAAAACTAGTTTTTTCAAAAGAAATGTTTTAAAATTTCAAACGTGAATATATAAATTTTATTTTAACTTATTTAAACTTTATTTAACATTTATTAAAATGATCTTTATATAATATTTTCTAAATTTTGCCTATTAAACCAAAACTTTGAAAACAATTTAGATAAGTATTAATGTATTTTTCTTAAAGAATTAAAGAATCGCTTCTCTTACTCTTGTCAGTTTTTGTAAAAGATCTTCTAATAAATCAAGTCTCAACATGTTGGCTCCGTCTGATAATGCGGTTTCCGGTGTTGGGTGGGTTTCGATAAAAATTCCGTCTGCACCTACTGCGATTCCTGCTTTTGCAACAGTTTCGATAAGATCCGGTCTTCCACCAGTAACTCCTGAGCTTTGATTTGGTTGTTGAAGAGAATGCGTAACATCAAGAATAACAGGAGCATATTCTCTCATTGTAGGAATTCCTCTGTAATCAACGATTAAATCTGTGTATCCGAAAGAATTTCCTCTTTCTATGATAGCAACTTTCTGATTATTAGAATCTGTAATTTTCTGAACGGCAAATTTCATTGATTCCGGAGAAAGAAACTGCCCTTTTTTCAGAGAAACACATTTTCCTGTTTTTGCTGCAGCGATCAATAAGTCTGTCTGACGTACCAAAAATGCCGGAATCTGCAGAACATCAACATATTGAGCCGCCAAAGCAGCATGTTCGTTCTCGTGAATATCTGTCGTGGTTGGAATATTAAAAGTTTCACCCACTTTTTTAAGGATTTCCAAAGATTTTTCTTCGCCAATCGTCGTAAAAGAGTCTACTCTACTTCTGTTGGCTTTTTTGAAGCTTCCTTTGAAAATGTAGGGAATGTTATATTTATTGGTTAATTCAATTACTTTTTCGGCAATTCTTAACGCCATATCTTCGCCTTCAATAATACAAGGTCCGGCAATAAGGAAAAAGTTTTTGGAATCTTTGTGATGGATATTATCTAAATACTGAATCATTTTATTGTAAATTAAAAGTTCAGTAAAAATACTTATAAAGTTTCAGAATCGGAAATTATTTGGTGGTTTTACCATAATCTCTTCTTAGCTGATTATAATTAAGTATTCCAAAGAATTTAAAAACAAGAAAAATTTACTAATAGAGATTCGTTTACTCTAAAACAGGAGCATTTTCAATGATCGTTTTTAATGTTTCCGGAATAAATGGTCGACCTCCCGTCGCAGGAACACATGTGCCTGAAAAAACTGCTTTTGTTACCACTTTATTATTCAAAATGATAGATTGCTTAAAGTGCAGTTTAGGAATATTATTTTTGTCGCGGTGCAATTCGCATGTTACTGTTATAACATCATCTTTCTTTAATGATCTGAGAAAGTTAATCGTGTATTCAGATAAAACCATATTGACACCATTTTTCGCTTCATTTTCAAGATTAAAGCCTAAAACTTCGTCAATAAAAGAATGTCTGCAGTATTCCATATAAAACGGATAATACAATCCATCCATAATTCCCTGTACATCAATATGTTCATCTTTAACCGTGTATTCCTTTGAATATTTCATAATAAACTATAATTAGCTAACAAATGTAATCAACAGTAAAATTAAATAAAAGATTTAGTTCATCTTTTTAAGAATCTTCTCAAAAGTATTGATATTCCTGCTTGTAAACTGATCTTTCAGGCTTTTTTTACCTAAAATTTTTCCGAAAGTAGAATCCAATGTATTTCCTTTTGGAACCTGCCAATAAAAAATATTATTTACGATTTCTCCCTTTTCATCTTCTGTTTTAGCAGCATTTTCAAATTCTTTCATTAAAATATTTTCAACTTCCGGACTTCCTACAAAAGTGTAAATATGTAAGTTTTCATTCTTTTCAAATGGATTGTTGTTCCAAAAAGATTCTGTTTCATCCTGAGATTTTATGAATAAAAATGCTTCGTAAGAAAAATGCTCTGACATTGCTTTTTCAAGGATTTTCTTTAAATCATCCGCTTTTTTATCAGACGAAAAAACAATATTTCCCGAAGCTAGAATTGAACTAATATCTTCCATTCCGGCATCTTTGAAAACCTGACAAACGTACGCCATTTTCATGTTGGTTCCTTTTACATTTACACCCCGAAGAAAAGCACAGTATTTCATAGTTTAAGTTTTTACCAGTAATAATTGCCTATAAG
>Ga0302167_10001413_pt1 | contig 10393 bp, 8 predicted proteins | sample I_Fen_N1_1_FD_193496 | JGI IMG/M metagenome (GOLD analysis project Ga0302167, IMG submission 193496) | Peat permafrost microbial communities from Stordalen Mire near Abisko, Sweden - I_Fen_N1_1 | ecosystem: Environmental > Terrestrial > Soil > Wetlands > Permafrost | place: Sweden: Abisko...
CGATGCCACACATGCGACGCAACCCCTACTTAATGGATCTGAACTGAACACAACTCACTGAGGCGTTTTCGCCGTCGGCAAGAGGTGCTCCTTGAACGGTATTTCAGCGGGTACGCTGATACCGCTGGCAAGCCACTGACTGCTCCACCCGAGAATCAGGTTTTTGGACCAGTCTGCGACCAATAAAAACTTTGGCACGAGTTGGGACTCTTTCCACCACCCGTCCTGCTGTACCGGCCCCAGGCTCAACAGCCCGACCGCCACGACCACCAGCAACACGCCACGCGCGGCACCGAAGGCCATGCCGAGGAATCGATCGGTCCCGGAAAGCCCGGTGACGCGTACCAACTCGCCGATAAGATAATTGATCATTGCGCCTACGATTAACGTGGCGACAAACATGATGGCACAGCCCGTGATCACACGGGCCGACGGCGTTTCGATGTATCCGGCGAGGTACTCGGACAATGCGCCACCGAACATCCAGGCAACGACTCCTGCGATGATCCAGGTCACCAGCGACAGCGCTTCTTTGACGAAGCCGCGGCTCAGACTGATCAATGCGGAGATGGCGATGATTGCAACGATCGCCCAGTCAACCCAGGTAAATGGCACAGTGCAGCCTACAGACGGATAAGGCGGCGCATTTTAGCAGAGCCCATGCTTATCGGTAAGCTGCGATTGTCAGTGCATTTCAAATCGAGGCGATAGATTTAGCCGCGCTCAGGCTGAAAACGCACCACAAAACCCTTGAGGTTTTGCTGGCGGTTCAACAAATCGCGCAGGCGATCGGCCTCGGCACGCTCGATCAGCGGACCGACAAACACCCGATTTTTGCCATCGGTGGAACGGATATAGGCGTTGTAGCCTTGGCTGCGCAGGGTTTTCTGCAGCTTTTCCGCACTTTCGCGATTAGCCAGGCTGGCCAGTTGCACCGACCAGCTGATCGACAGGCCATTGGCGTCGACACGGCTTTGCGTGGTGTCCGGCTTGCCCGGAGCGGCCGTGATTGGCTGGGCAGGTGCGGTCGCAGGCTTGGCGGCCAGCGCCGGAGCAGGAGCGACCGGTTTTACGGCCGGAACCGGCAAGGCTGGTACTTTCGGCGCGACAGGTGGCGTCGGCTTGGCTTCCTGGGCAATCTCATCGTCGCTGGGCACCGGCTCCTGCGGCAAAGCCTGGGGCTCAGGCACGACCACCGGTTCAACCTGCACTTGTGCCATCGCCGGCGCTTGCGGCGCAGTCGGTGCCTCGACAGTCACCTGGCGCTGCTCATCCTGACGGGAAAACAGCATCGGAAGGAAAATCACGGCCAGCGCGACCAGAACCAGGGCGCCGACCATGCGCTGTTTGTAAGCCTTATCCAGCAATGCCATTTGCCGCTTCCTCCGTGGAGCGCCGAGCCAACCACTCAAGGGCCTCGGCGACACAATAAAATGATCCGAACAACAGAATTTCATCGTCGCTCGTCGCCAGCGCACACTGCCCTTCCAGGGCGGCGGCCACGCTGTCATAGGACGTTACCGAAGCGCCGCGCTTATGCAGCGCTTCGCGCAAATCGGCCACTGGCCGCGCCCGAGGCGAATCCAGTGGCGCGACAGCCCAGTGCTCGACACTAGCACTCAACTCAGCAATGACGCCATCCAGATCCTTGTCCGCCAGCAACCCGAACACCGCCAGACGCTTGCCAGCCAGTGGCCGACTGGCCAGACGCCGGGCCAAATACTCCGCTGCATGGGGGTTATGCCCCACATCCAGCAACAGGTTAAGACGTTTGCCCTGCCAATCGAACGACCGACGATCGAGACGACCGACCACCCGCGTCGCCTGCAGCGCCTGAATAATCTGCGCATCCACCCACGGCAGCCCGAGCAACAGATAAGCCTGTAACGCCAGCGCGGCGTTTTCCATCGGCAGATCAAGCAACGGCAGATCATGCAGCTCGACCACGCGCCCCTGAGCGTCCAGACCTCGCCATTGCCAGTCGTGATCGGTGATACCGAGATCGAAATCGCGCCCGCGCAGGAAAAACGGGCATTTAAGCTCTCGTGCTTTATCCAGCAGGGGCTGCGGAGGATTCAGGTCGCCACAGAGCGCGGGCGCGCCCTGGCGGAAGATACCGGCCTTCTCGAAGGCCACGGACTCACGGGTATCACCGAGGTAATCCGCGTGATCGACCCCGATACTGGTGACCAGTGCCATGTCGGCGTCCACCACATTGACCGTGTCCAGACGTCCGCCCAGCCCCACCTCCAGCACCACGGCATCGAGCCCGGAACGCTGGAACAGCCAAAACGCCGCCAGGGTGCCCATCTCGAAATAGGTCAGGGACGTGTCGCCGCGCCCCGCCTCGACCGCCGCGAAGGCTTCGCACAGCTCGGCGTCAGTGGCTTCAACGCCATTGACCTGCACCCGCTCGTTGTAACGAAGCAGGTGCGGAGAGTTGTAGACACCGACTTTCAGGCCCTGGGCCCGCAGCAACGAGGCCACGAACGCACAGGTAGAACCCTTGCCGTTGGTGCCGGTGACCGTGATCACCCGAGGCGCCGGCTTGCCCAGCCCCATGCGGGACGCTACCTGTTGCGAGCGCTCAAGGCCCATGTCGATGGCCGAGGGATGCAACTGCTCGAGGTAGGCGAGCCACTCGCCAAGGGTACGTTGGGTCATACGTTGGCTGGCACCGGTGGAACCACGATCGGCTCGATGGGGGTCGCGACGAACTTAGGCGTCGGCAGGCCCATCATCTGTGCCAACAGGTTGCCCAGGCGCGGACGCAGCTCCTGACGGTGAATGATCATATCGATGGCGCCGTGCTCCAGCAGGAACTCGCTGCGCTGGAAGCCTTCCGGCAGTTTTTCGCGCACGGTCTGTTCGATCACGCGTGGGCCGGCAAAGCCGATCAGCGCTTTCGGCTCACCGACGATGACGTCGCCGAGCATCGCCAGACTGGCCGAAACACCGCCGTAGACCGGGTCGGTCAGCACGGAGATGAACGGAATGCCTTCTTCACGCAGACGCGCCAGCACCGCGGAGGTCTTGGCCATTTGCATCAAGGAGATCAGCGCTTCCTGCATCCGCGCACCACCGGAGGCGGAGAAGCAGATCATCGGGCAGCGGTTTTCCAGCGCGTAGTTGGCGGCGCGAACAAAGCGCTCGCCGACGATGGCGCCCATCGACCCACCCATGAAGGAGAATTCGAACGCCGAAACCACCACGGGCATACCCAGCAAGGTGCCGCTCATGGAGATCAGCGCATCTTTTTCGCCAGTCTGCTTTTGCGCAGCAGTCAGGCGATCCTTGTACTTCTTGCCATCACGGAACTTCAGACGGTCAACCGGTTCCAGGTCCGCCCCCAGCTCGGCACGGCCTTCGGCGTCGAGGAAAATGTCGATACGGGCGCGTGCGCCGATACGCATGTGGTGATTGCACTTGGGGCAAACGTCCAGGGTCTTTTCCAGCTCCGGACGATACAACACAGCCTCGCAAGACGGGCACTTGTGCCAAAGACCTTCAGGCACCGAGCTCTTCTTGACCTCGGAACGCATGATCGAAGTGATCAGTTTGTCTACTAACCAGTTGCTCATGCTTTCTTTCTCCAGTACCGGCGGCCCGAACGCTCTGGTTCGCAGCCCCGTGTATGCCCTTGAGCTAAATTCATGTGTGCGGCGATGATCAGTCGATGGCCGGGTCAGCGAGACGTGACCTGCGTACCACCCAACAACCCTCAGCCTTTTTGTACAGAGCAGTGGACGGCGGCAGTCTGCCAGCCGTCACATCAACGTAGCGCGTTGATGAATGCCCGAATCTTCGCATGATCCTTGATGCCCTTGCTCTCCTCTACCCCACCGCTGACATCCACCGCATACGGGCGGACCCGGTCAACTGCCTCGGCGACGTTATCCGGGGTCAGGCCTCCCGCCAGAATAATGGGCTTGCTCAAACCTTGCGGTATCAGTGACCAGTCGAACGCTTCGCCGGTTCCACCGGGAACACCTTCGACATAGGCATCGAGCAAGATGCCGCTGGCACTCGGATAGGCGTCGCAGGCTGCCGCAATGTCATCACCGGCCTTGACCCGCAGCGCCTTGATGTACGGGCGATGCCAGCTTTCACATTCTGCCGCGCCTTCGTCACCATGGAACTGCAACAGATCCAGCGGTACAGCCTCGAGGATTTCTGCCAACTCTTCGCGACCGGCGTTGACGAACAGGCCCACGGTGGTGACGAATGGCGGCAACGCCTTGATGATCGCGCGCGCCTGCTGGCAGGTCACCGCCCGCGGACTCTTGGCGTAAAACACAAACCCGATGGCATCGGCCCCGGCCTCAACCGCCGCCAACGCATCTTCTATGCGGGTAATCCCACAAATCTTGCTGCGAACGGCTGACATGTCGATAAAACCCCACGGCAAATCCGAGAAAGTCCCGGATGGTAACAAAAGCGTTCGAGGGCGTCAGCCGTCAAGTTCGGTGAAACCGGTCAGGAAATGCGGGCCGATGTAACGCTCGGGCAATTCGAACTCGTCGCGGTACTCGACCTGCACCAGATACAGACCAAACGGGTGAGCCGTCACCCCGCCTGAGCGGCGGATTCGGCTCTCCAGCACTTCCTTCATCCACTCGACCGGGCGTTCGCCAGCCCCAATGGTCATCAGCACACCAGCAATGTTGCGCACCATGTGATGCAGGAAAGCGTTGGCGCGGATATCCAATACGATCATTTTGCCATGACGGGTGACGCGCAGATGATGCAGCTCCTTGATCGGCGACTTGGCCTGGCACTGACCAGCGCGAAAGGCACTGAAGTCATGGATACCCACCAGGTACTGCGCCGCCTCGGCCATGCGTTCGACGTCCAGCGGACGGTGGTTCCAGGTGATTTCTTCGTTCAGGTGCGCCGGGCGGATCTGATCGTTGTAGATCACGTAGCGATAGCGCCGGGCAATGGCCTTGAACCGCGCATGGAAATGCGCCGGCATGACTTTGGCCCAACTGACACTGACGTCGTGCGGCAAGTTGATATTGGCGCCCATGACCCAGGCCTTCATCGAGCGCTCGACCGGCGTATCGAAATGCACCACCTGTCCGCAGGCATGCACACCGGCATCGGTGCGCCCTGCGCACAGCAGCGACACAGGCGAGTCGGCGACTTTCGACAAGGCGTTTTCGAGGGTTTCCTGCACCGTGAGCACGCCGGAGGCCTGGCGCTGCCAGCCGCGATAGCGCGAGCCTTTGTATTCAACGCCCAACGCGATCCGGAAAAAGCCGTCGGCCGCCATTTCGGCGGCCGGGTTATCTATATTTGCCAAGGAGTGACAGCCTGCTGATGTACGCGAAGGCGGGCATTATAAAGCCGTGGGACGTGGATACCAGTACAACAGCATCGCCCCGCGATAAAACAAAAACGGCAGCCTCACCGGGCTGCCGCATTGTTTACCAAGAGCCGATCACTCAGGCCAGACGCGCCAACATCTCCTTGGCTTCGCTCTTCTGGCCGTCATCACCTTCTACCACCACCTCATTGAGGATATCCCGGGCGCCGTCGTTGTCACCCATATCGATGTAGGCCTGGGCCAGATCGAGCTTGGTGGCGACTTCGTCGGTGCCGGAAAGGAAATCGAATTCCGGCTCGTCTTCGGCAGAAGCCAAAGCGTCTTGCTCCGTGAATGTCGGCTCACCGATGCTGCCAGACAAGCTTTCCAACTCGGCGTTGACGTCATCCAGCTCCGCGGCGAAAGCATCCGGCGCATCCATTTCTTCAGCCAGCGACAGATCAAAATCGGCCGGCAGCTCCAGATCATCCAATGCCAACTCGGGGGCTGCCGGTGTTTCGACGACCGGCAAATCCTTCACGCCTTCGTCCAGGTCGAGCAGGAAGTCATCTTCAGCCAGCGTCGCTGTCGACGGCTCCGCACCAAGATCCATGTCCAGATCGAACTCCGACAGGTCGTCGAGGTTTTCCTTGATCTCAGCCTGCTGCAACACCGACCCGAAACTCAGGTCATCGTCCAGAGGGAAATCTTCCAGATCGGCCACAGTCGACGCTTCAGGCTCCGGCGCAGGCGTAACGACTGCTGGAGTAATGTTTTCCAGGTCATCCAGGCTCAGATCGAAAGCGCTGTCGAAATCGTCTTCGACCGGAGCCGGCGCTGGCTCTGGTGCTGGCTCTGGTGCCGGTGCTGGCTCTGGTGCTGGCGACTCGTCCTGCAACAGGTCCTTGACGTACTGTGCGTCCAGTTCGGCCGCGACCGCTGCGGCGGCGATACCTCCGGCAGCAATCAGCGCCATGGCCGGGAAACGGCTCTTCAGTTTTTCGACCTGGGCGAAATTGTCGCCGTTGGCCACCAATTGGCGCTCCTGGGCAACGAACGCATCGCGATCGCCTTGCTGGCCGTAGACTTCCATCAGCTTCAGGCGCAGATCACTGCGCTGAGGCTCTTGCTTGATGCCCTCTTCCAGCAGGGCTGCAGCCTGATTCAGACGGCCGGCGGCGATGTGCGACTGGGCTTTGTCCAACACGTCGTCCGAGCGGTCGGCGGCTGGCGCCACCAGTGGCGCGGCGATGGGTGGCGTGACCACAACCGGGGCCGGAGCCGGAGCCGGAACGGGTGCAGGAGTCGGCGCGGTGGCCAGCTTTACGCTCGGAGGGGGAACCTCCAGGCCTTCGAAACTGCTTTCCGGCAGGTCAAGATCGGCAGAAAACGGCTGTTCCTCTGCCAGGGCGCGGGCCATGCGCAAGTGTTTCTCGGCTTCTTGCTGGGCTTTGCGACGACGGGCCAGCAACAGCAACAACAGCAACACAACCAAGGCCCCGCCACCGGCCAGGCCCAACAACCAAGGATTAGTCAGTAGCTCGTTGAATTGCTTGTCGTCGGAAGCTGCCGGGGTCGGTTCGACAGGTGTCTCGGCCGGAACGGGCGCCGGAACCGCTGCAGGCGTCATTTCGGCTGGCGCTGGCGCTGGCACAGCTGCAGGCGTCAGTTCAGCCGTCATCGCCGGCGTCGGCGCAACAGCCGGTGCCGGGGCACCCGCCGCCCCCTCAGCCTGCAACTTGGCCAGTTGATTGTTCTTCAGTTCGATCAGACGCTGCAGTTTGTCCATCTGACTTTGCAGATCAGATATACGGCTTTTCAGCTCTGCATTGTCACGGCGGGTGGTGTCGAGGTTTTCCTGAGTCACCGCCAGCTTGTTGTTCAAGGCTTTCGCATCGCCTGCGGCGCCTTTGCCACGGGCCTTGCCCGACTCGGCCGAGACCAGGCTCAGGTTGTCCCGAGCGGGCTGCGACGAAGTCGCTTCACCACGACCACGCTTGGTGGCATCGAGTTGCTGCTGCCCCGCGGCCGGCTTAGCGACATAGCGACGCCCCTGACGCCACGCAGTGTTCTGTGCAGCGACTTCGGCAATCGCCTTGGGTTGCCGCATGCTGGTGCTTTGCGCCTGATCCGGCATACGCAGCACCTGCCCGGTTTTCAGCCGGTTGATGTTGCCGTCGATAAAGGCATCCGGGTTCAGCGCCTGGATGGCCAGCATGGTTTGTTGAATCGAACCGCCGTTACGCGCCTTCGCCGCGATTTCCCAGAGGGTATCGCGCGGCGTAGTGGTGTATTGGGAAGGTTTGGTCGCACCGGTGACGGGCGCGGTCACTCCCTGAGTCGGCGTGGGCTGCGCGGCTGCTTCAGCGGTTTGCGGTGAGAATTTGGACGGGTCGAGCAAAACGCTGTAATCACGCAGCAGTCGACCGTTGGGCCACATCACCTGAACCAGGAATTTCACCATGGGTTCGGAGAGCGGCTTGCTGGAAGTGACACGCAGGATGCTTTTACCACCGGTACTCAGCACCGGAGTGAAGGTCAAGTCGTTGAGAAACGCCTGGCGGTCGACACCGGCCTTGGCGAAATCTTCAGGTGAAGCCAGGCTCGGCACCACTTCGGCAGCGGTGAGTTCCTTGACGTCGAGCAATTCGATTTCTGCCACCAACGGCTGGTTCAGCGTCGATTTCAGGGTCAGCTCCCCAAGCCCGAGGGCATGCGCCATACCGGAGGACAGCGCCGAGGCGGCCGCTATTGCTAACACCAGTTTGCGAACTTGAACCATAGCTCATCCTTAGTTTGAACATTCCTCGGCCAGCGAGAAGGTGTTGATAGCCGCTGCCGTAAGGCATTGCGCGGCGGCGAGAGGTCGCCGCGCGCGATCGTTTCATGCATGCCCCGGAAAGCCCCACAGGGTGGCTCGCCTTCAGCATTCCTGCCAAGCATAGCGCTGGGTCGGAACCATTCGAAAAATTGTTGCCAAGTATCTTTTACAGCAGGTCTTTTATCAACAACTCAGCCAGCTGCACAGCGTTGAGCGCAGCACCTTTGCGTACGTTATCTGACGTCAGCCACAAATTAAGTTCCGACAGGTCGTCGATACCCTGGCGTACCCGACCAACGTAGATCACATCCTGCCCTACCGCGTCACCTACCGGCGTCGGGTAATCACCGGCTTCAACCAGCTCGATGCCTGGGGCGTCTTCCAAAGCGGCGGTGACTTTAGCCAGGTCAATCTCACTCGCTGATTGCAGACTGACACTAAAGCTATCGCCAAAAAACACCGGGGCTTGAATGCAAGTCACGGAAATCTTCAATGAAGGCAGGGCCATGACCTGGCGCAACTCACGCACCAGGCGCTTTTCCAGCAGCGTATGACCTCGCTCGTCCGGCTTGCCGACCTGGGCCAACAAATTGAACGCCATCTGCCGATCGAAAAAGGTCGGCTCCAATGGGCGCACGTTAAGCAACTCGGCGGTCTGCCGCGCCAGCTCGGTCACGGCCTCGCGGCCCTGGGCGGAAACCGCCAGGCACGCGGTCAGGTTGATACGCTGTAAATCGATCAAACCCAGCAACGGCGCCAGCACCACCGCCAGCGTCGTAGCCGAAGGGCTCGGGCTGCTGATCCGGAATGGCTTTTTCAGGCCGACCAACACCTGCGCGTTGGCTTCCGGCACGACTTGTGGCGCCTGGTCGGCCGGCAACGCGCCGGACAGGTCAATGACCGAGCAACCGGCCGCCGTGGCGCGTGCGGCAAAACTCAGGGTCACGGCCGGGCCGGCGGCGAAGAACACCAACTGGACTTTGTCGAAGTCGAACTCATCGACTTCCCGCACCCGAACGTTCTTGCCACGAAACGGCACCGAGTGCCCGGCGGATTCGCTACTGGCCAGCAAGTGCAGGTTGCCGACCGGAAAGTCGCGCTCTTCAAGAATCTGCACGAGCGTCTCGCCGACAGTACCGGTGGCGCCGATCACGGCAATATCGAAGGACTGGCTCATGGTTCTACCTCAGGCGAAACGGGGGAGCGGCACTTTACCGGGTGGTGGGGATGCAGGCAATTATGTGGCGTCTGTTCTGCCCGCGATCACGGAACATCAGGCACCTCATCAACATCTGACGGCCTGGAATAAAAAAAACCCGCACCTCTTTCAAGGCACGGGTTCCTTCACAGCTTCAATCGATCAACGCTCAAGCAGGATCCGCAGCATGCGACGCAGCGGTTCGGCCGCGCCCCAGAGCAGTTGGTCGCCGACGGTGAACGCACCGACGAATTGCGACCCCATGTTCAACTTGCGCAGACGGCCAACCGGCACATTCAGGGTACCCGTGACCTTGGTAGGGCTCAGCTCCTGCATGCTGATCTCGCGATTGTTCGGCACCAGCTTGACCCAAGGGTTGTGCTGGCTGATCAGCCCTTCGATATCGGCGATCGGCACGTCTTTGTTCAACTTGATGGTCAGCGCCTGGCTATGGCAACGCATGGCACCAATGCGCACGCAGATGCCGTCGACCGGGATCGGGCTCTTGAAACGACCGAGGATCTTGTTGGTCTCGGCCTGGGCCTTCCACTCTTCACGGCTCTGACCGTTCGGCAGCTCCTTGTCGATCCACGGGATCAGGCTGCCGGCCAGCGGTACGCCGAAGTTTTCGGTCGGGTACGCGTCGCTGCGCATGGCTTCGGCGACACGACGGTCGATGTCGAGGATCGCGCTCGCCGGGTCGGCCAGTTGATCGGCGACCGCTGCGTGGGTCGCACCCATTTGTTTGATCAGCTCACGCATGTTCTGCGCGCCGGCACCGGACGCCGCCTGATAGGTCATGGCGCTCATCCACTCCACCAGGCCAGCTTCGAACAGACCGCCCAGGCCCATCAGCATCAGGCTGACGGTGCAGTTGCCGCCGATATAGTTCTTGGTGCCCGCGTCCAGCTGCTGGTCGATGACCTTGCGGTTGACCGGGTCCAGGACGATGACCGCGTCATCCTGCATGCGCAGGCTGGAAGCGGCGTCGATCCAGTAGCCCTGCCAGCCGGCTTCGCGCAGTTTCGGGAAGACTTCACTGGTGTAGTCACCACCCTGGCAGGTC
>Ga0302167_10001419_pt1 | contig 10369 bp, 6 predicted proteins | sample I_Fen_N1_1_FD_193496 | JGI IMG/M metagenome (GOLD analysis project Ga0302167, IMG submission 193496) | Peat permafrost microbial communities from Stordalen Mire near Abisko, Sweden - I_Fen_N1_1 | ecosystem: Environmental > Terrestrial > Soil > Wetlands > Permafrost | place: Sweden: Abisko...
AAGCTCAGAAAAGTGTAAAAAGGCTTGACAGTCTTTATAATACTTCAAATAATACGGATGCTTCCGTTCAATTGTACAGAGATTTTCTTGGAAAATTACCTGATCTGGTTTCTAAAGACCGAAGTTTGGTAGATAATAAAGTTCTGGAAGATACCGAACAGAGAATTTCTCAATTAGAAAAGGAAAGAGAATTAAAGGATGAGTTAATTCGCAAAAAAAATGTTTTTAATTATAGTCTGATCGGAGTTTTAGTTTTGTTGACGGTTTTGATAGTTTTTATTTTCAGAACATTAAAAAAAGTTCAGATCAAAAATAAGAAAATCGCGTTGCAGTCACTTCGTAGAGAGATGAATCCGCACTTTATTTTTAATAGCTTAAATAGTGTGAATCATTTTATTGCGATGAATAATGAACTGGAAGCCAACCAATATTTAACCAAATTTTCAAAGCTGATGCGTGGCGTGATGGAAAATTCTACGGAAGATTTTATTCCGTTTCAGCAGGAATTGGATCTTCTCCAAAATTATCTTGCGTTGGAAAAAACTCGTTTTTCAGACAAGTTTGATTACGAAATTGAGTTTGATGAAAATCTGAATATGCACAGTCTTCAAGTTCCCGGAATGTTGGTTCAGCCATTTTTAGAAAATGCGATCTGGCATGGATTGCGTTACAGAACGACCAAAGGATTTTTAAAACTTAGTTTCGAAAAGGACGATCAAAACCTAAAAATCATCATTGAAGACAACGGAATCGGAATTGAAGAAAGCAAAAAACAAAAGACGGAACACCAAAAAAACAGAGAAGGTCGCGGAATGAAAAATACGCTTGAAAGAATCACTTTGTTGAATGATTTGTACAATCGCGATATTCAATGTAAAATCACGGACAAAAAAACTGAACCGGGAGTTTTGGTGGAAGTGAGTTATAAATTGTGAAAAAGTGAATAGTCAATTGTGAATTTTAATACCTGAAATAACACCTAACAATATGAAAATAAAAGCCATAATCGTAGACGACGAGCTTATCGCAAGAGAAGTTTTGAGGAACTACATCACAAAATATTGTCCGCAAGTTGAAATTTTAGGTGAAGCCGAAAATATAAAAGAAGCGGTTCCTTTGATCGCTGAAAAACAACCTCAACTTGTTTTTCTTGATGTAGAAATGCCTTTCGGAAACGCTTTTGACGTTTTGGAAGCGACAAAAGAATTTTCTTACGAAACGATCTTTATTACAGCATTTTCTCAATATTCTTTACAGGCATTGAATAAATCGGCGAGTTACTATATTTTAAAGCCGATAGACATTCAGGAGCTTATTGTGGCGGTAAACAAAGTCGCAGAAAACATTGAAAATAAAGATGAACTTAACCGTAATAAAATCCTCCTTGAAAATTTAAAATTGAAACCCGAAAAACAACAATTGATCCTTCCAACATTACAAGGCTTTGACGTTGTAAAAACGGAAGATATTGTCAGGCTTCAGGCGGATGGAAATTTCACACAGGTTTACCTTACAGATGGTTCTAAAAAGATGGTTTGCAGATTTCTAAAGCATTTTGACGATTTGCTGGAAAACCCTTTTGTAAGAGTTCACCGTTCCCATATTATCAACACCAATTTTGTGAAATCTTACCATAAAAGTGGAACAGCAACGCTTTCTGATAGTACGGAAATTGAGGTTTCCGGAAGTTTTAAAGATAACTTTTTGAAGGTTTTTTCTTAACTAATAATTATTTAAAAATTTTGTGATCTTCGCTGAGTGAAACGCCTTTGCGATCTTAAAAGCATTTAGTAGTTTAAAAAACTTTGCGCTCTTTGCGTTAAAATTAATATCATTTCACAAATTAGTATTGAAATTTTTCAGGCATTATTTTTGAAGCTTTTATAATAACCACGAAATTTATATTATTATGAAAAATATTCAGAAAATTGCCATTCCCGTCTCGTTGGGAATTTTGGGTTTTATTATTCTTAATTCATGTTCAACAGGAATTCCTAAAGGCGCAACAGCAGTTACTCATTTTAATGCAGAAAAATATTTAGGAAAGTGGTATGAGATTGCCCGTTTCGATTATAGGTTCGAGAAAAATATGGATAACGTGACGGCAACCTATTCTCAAAATCCAAACGGCACAATCCGAGTAGATAATAAAGGCTACGATTACATCAAAAAAGAATGGAAAGAGTCAATTGGTGAAGCCAAATTTGTAAAAGATAAAACCGAAGCCCGATTGAAAGTTTCATTTTTCAAACCTATTTGGGCGGGATATAATGTGATTGATATCGATGAAAATTATCAATATGCATTGATTGTTGGAAGCAGCTTAAAATATATCTGGATTCTATCCAGAACCAAAGAAATCCCCGAAAGTATCAAACAACGTTTTCTGGAAAAAGCTAAGAAAATTGGATACAATACGGATGAATTAATCTGGGTAAAACATGATTAACACTCATTGCGAGGAGCGAAGCAACGAAGCAATTTCAAATAAAATTATTCATAAAGTTTGTCATTCCGTAGGAATCTAAACCAAGTTTTATCTTGAGTCATAGAGATTCTTTCAGAATGACAAACTTTGTGCTTACTTACACCCAATAAATTTTTATCGAAGATAAAAATCCTTGCGCCTTAAAACGTATTTCTGATAACAATTTGCGCCTTTGCGTTTAAACCAACAAGTCAACACTAAGCCTTATACTCCTTCCATTCCTCAAAACGATGATCAATGGCAAGCTTCATCAGATCATAATTTTCATAGGTATCTTCAATGTGATAGAATGTTTCATATTCGTAATCACTTTCCTCGGCTTTACTGTCAAAAACATTGATATAATCTGTAGCAAAAGAACTGAATTTATCGGCAAAATCTGTTTCATCCACATAATAATCTTTTGCAAAGCTATTTCCAAGATCATTAAGCTCGTGTTCGGTGAATTTTCCGTCACATACTTCAAGGAGAAATTCTGCTCCGGTAATTTCTCTTCGTTTTAAACTTTCAATTTCATCTTTGAAATCTTCTTTCATTTCCTCGGAATGCAAGTTGCTGTGAATACACCAGTTCAGAAACATTCCTGTATGAGTTGCGCCGTTTTTAGAAGGAAGCCCTTCAGGAAAATCTCCTCCATAATGCCATGAAGCATCATCATATTTAGACATAATTTTTAATTATAGTTTTAAACAGTTCAAACCAAAGATATAAAAAATCGTTTTCTTTTGTTCACTACACAGAATTTTCCGTCATTTGTAGCAGAATTTTTTTCAAGAATTAAAATATGGAAAAAGCTGTTCTTATTACTATTGGAGACGAGATCCTTTCAGGAAATACTGTTGATACCAATTCTAATTTTATTGCTACTGAACTTAAAAATATAGGCGTACAGGTCTCACAAATTTTCACCATTTCAGATGAAATTGAAACCATTAAAAACACTTTAAAAGAGGCGTTTAAAATTGGAGATTTGATCATTACAACAGGTGGTTTAGGCCCAACCAGAGATGACAAAACCAAAAAAGCGCTTGCCGAATTTTTCAATGATGAAATTGCATTGGATGAGGTTACTTTTGAGCATTTGAGATCGTATATGGAAAAACGAGGTCGACTAGAAATTTTAGAAAGAAACCGCGAACAGGCTTTTGTTCCTACAAAATCTACGGTTTTTCAAAATAATTTCGGAACGGCACCTTGCATGATGATGGAGCAGGATGGAAAATTATGTTTCAGTCTTCCGGGCGTTCCTTATGAAGTAAAACCTTTAATTAAAGATCAGATTGTTCCTTACTTGAAAGAAAAATATAGTCTTAATTATATCACCACAAGAATTATTTCCGTAGTTGGAATTCCTGAAAGTATTTTAGCAGATACGATTGAAAATTGGGAACTTGCTCTTCCTGAAAATTTGGCGTTATCCTATCTTCCGATTGGAACAAGAGTAAAGTTAAGACTGACTGCCACAGGGGAAAATGAAGCTTATTTAAAACAACAATTAGAAGAAGAAATTCAAAAACTGCTTCCTTTAATTAGAGATAATGTTATTGCTACAACTGAGGATAAAATTGAAAAAATTCTTGGTGAACTTTTAATTGAAAGAAAACTAACGATTTCAACGGCCGAAAGCTGTACCGGAGGAGAATTAGCAAAAATGATTACTTCAAATTCAGGAAGTTCAAAATATTTTCTGGGCGGAATTATTCCTTATGCCACGGAAAAGAAAATTGAGATTTTAAAGGTTAAAAAAGAAACCGTTGACGAATTCACTGTTGTAAGTGAGCAAGTTGCTCAGGAAATGGCAAAAGGTTGTCAGAATTTATTCGATACCAATATTTCTCTATCCACAACCGGAGTTGCAGGCCCCGGAAAAGGAGAGGATGGAAAAGATATTGGGACGGTTTTTTATTCTATCAGGGTGAATGATAAAGAGCATAGTTCAAAATTATACATGCCACATCTGGAAAGGCTGGATTTTATGAATTTTGTATCGCAGAAAATTCTGCAGGATTTGGTGGGAATACTTATAAATGAGTAATAACCAGATAATTTTAATTTTATTTTAATTAAATTGTATACACTTTTTCACGCTTTTTGACATTGAATCCGAAAATGTAAGAAAGTGGAAAAATCAAACCAAATTTTTCAAACCAATAACAAGAAACGCTGGAGAAATGTGCAGTGGGGATCTCGTATTTTTATCTTCGTTGCCGTACTGCTGTTTTTGGCGTTAGGGGTGATGATGAAATTGGATAAAAGTCCGAAAATTCCTTTCAAAGAAGATTATAAATCTATTATTACAGCGGCAAAACCGTATCTTCAGGAAAATAAAATATCGAAAGAGTATAAAGGATTCAGAAGTTTTATTTCAGAAAAAACAATTCATACCAGTCTTTCAAAAATTGAAAAAGCAAGAGCCGAAAGACTTAAAAATCAAAACAGAAGCTGGTCACAATTTCCGGGAGGAATCCGTTCTGCGTTCTATGTAGCATGGGATCCGCAGTCTTTGATGTCTTTGAAGCGAAATATTAAACACATCAATTTAGTTTTTCCGGAATGGTTTTTCCTAGATCCTAAAACGGGAGATCTAAAAACGAATGTAGATCCAGAAGGTTACAAAATCATTAAAAGAACAGGTGTTGCAGCAATGCCGATTTTAAGTAATAACTCTGATCGTGAATTCCGCTCCGAAGGATTGGGAAAAGTCCTGAAAAGTCCACAGCTTAGAACGAAACTTATTCAAAAATTAGCGCAGCAGTGTACAAAGTTCCACTTTAAAGGAATTAATATTGACTTTGAAGATATGAATCTGGATTCCGATGAGTTTCTTATTGATTTTATGCAGGAACTTTCATTGACGTTCAAGCAGAATAATCTGTTGGTCGCAATGGATGTGATGACGGATAATGATGATTACAATATCGAAAAGCTAAATCCTTACGTAGATTATTTTGTATTGATGGCTTATGATGAATATTCTTCCGACAGCGATGCCGGACCTATTTCTTCTCAAAAATGGATCGAAGCACAAACCGGAAAAATTTTAAAGAAAACAACTCCTAATAAAGTTATTTTAGGGCTTGGAGCTTATGGATATGACTGGAGTACCAATAAGGATGACAACACTTCCGTTACCTACATGCAGGCGATCACAAAAGCGCATGCCAGCAAGTCTTACATCAATTTTAATGATGATACTTTTAACTTAAATTATTCTTATACCGACTCTAATAAAAACGTACATACTGTATTTTTTAACGATGCGACTTCTATTTTCAATACGATGCGTTTTTCTTCTGAATATCCGCTGGCCGGAACCGCAATTTGGAGATTGGGAAGTGAAGACAGCAGACTCTGGAATTTCTATGATAAGGATCTTTCTTCAGCAGGAATGCAGAAATTTAGTTTTAAAACGTTGGAAAATGTGAAGGGACAAACCATGGTCGATTATATCGGCGACGGTGAAGTTTTAGATGTTTTAAATACACCACACGACGGAAAAATTTCATTAGAAGTTGATCCTAAAGAAAAAATCATTACTGATGAAAATTATGTGACTTATCCAAGTTCTTATGAGGTTAAAAAATATGGAAGCGCACCGCAGAAAGAGCTTGTTCTGACATTTGATGATGGGCCTGATGAGACTTATACACCGCAGGTTTTAGATGTTTTATCAAAATACCATGTTCCCGCAGCTTTCTTTTTAATAGGATTAAATGCAGAAAGAAATCTTCCGCTTGTAAAAAGAATCTACAGAGAAGGTCACGAGATCGGAAATCACACTTTTACGCACGAGAATGTTGCGAAAGTAAGCCCTCAAAGAGCATTATTGGAATTAAAACTGACAAGATTATTGATAGAATGTATCACGGGGCACAGCACGATTTTATTCAGAGCGCCTTACAATGCCGATTCAGAGCCGACGACTTCTGAGGAGATCATTCCTGTGGCGTTGGCAAGACAGCAGAATTATTTAGATATCGGAGAAAGTATAGATCCTGAAGATTGGCAACCTGGAGTGAAAGCAGACCAAATTGTACAACGTGTATTGGCAGGAATTAAACAGGAGAGAGGAAATATCATTCTGCTTCATGATGCTGGTGGAGATACAAGAGAAGAGACCATAAAAGCTTTAAAAATTATGATTCCGATGCTTCAAAAACAAGGATATCATTTCACCAACCTTTCAAGTATTTTGCATAAAAGTAAAAGCGAGTTGATGCCTGAAGTTCCTAAAACGAGATCATATTACGTGATGCAACTTAATTTAGTGTTGGCAACGGTGATTTATGGAATCAGTCATTTTCTGGTAGCACTTTTCACTATTTTCATAGGATTAGGATTGATCAGATTATTGTTGATGGCGTATTGGGCTATCAAAGAACGAAAAAAAGAGAAAAAACTAGGCAATTTTCCTGTTTTGGAATCATATCCAAAGGTTTCAATTATAGTTCCAGCCTATAATGAAGAGGTGAATATTGTTTCTTCATTAAAAAATTTATTAAAACAAACGTATCCCAATTTTGATATCATCATGGTGGATGATGGAAGTAAAGATCTGACATATGAAAAAGCAAATTCAGAGTTTTCTAATCATCCAAAATTAAAAATATTCAGCAAGGCTAATGGCGGAAAAGCAACTGCTTTAAATTTCGGAATTTCTCAAACCGACGCTGAATATGTAGTCTGCATCGATGCTGATACGAAGCTTGAACAAGACGCTGTAAAACATCTTATTGGAAGATTTTTAAATGCAGATCCAGAAGAAAAGATTGCTGCTGTAGCCGGAAATGTGAAAGTGGGAAATCAGGTAAATTGGCTAACAAAATGGCAGGCCATAGAATATACAACTAGTCAGAATTTCGATAGATTGGCGTATGCTAATATTAATGCAATTACTGTAATTCCGGGAGCGATCGGGGCATTTAGAAAAGCCGTGATTCATGAAGTTGGAGGATATTCATCAGATACCTTGGCAGAAGATTGTGATATAACGGTAAAAATTTTAAGAGAAGGTTACACTGTTGCTAATGAAAACAGATCAGTTGCCGTAACGGAAGCTCCGGAAACAGTGAAACAGTTTTTAAAACAACGTTTTCGCTGGACTTACGGGATTATGCAGATGTTCTGGAAACAGAGACAGACCTTTTTAAATCCAAAATACAAAGGATTAGGACTTTGGGCAATGCCGAATATTTTATTGTTTCAGTATATTATTCCGTTTTTCTCACCGCTTGCCGATGTTATTATGTTTTTTGGAATTTTATCAGGAAATGGAGAAAAAATATTCAGTTATTATTTATTATTTCTCTTGGTAGATGCGTCATTGGCAATCATTGCTTTTATGATGCAGAGAGAGAAATTGGTGAATTTACTGTATGTAATTCCACAAAGATTTGGTTACAGATGGCTGATGTATATTGTGTTATTCAGAAGTTTAAGAAGAGCTCTGAAAGGCGAAATGCAGTCTTGGGGCTTTCTAAAGAGAACGGGTAACGTTAAAGAAATTACAACTTCATGATATTTGTTTAAATTTGTTCAAATAAAAGTAACAAATAATTAAAAGAACATACATATTGTATAAATTGTTATCATAATGAAAAAATTAACACTTTCTTTGTTTCTATTAGCAGGAGTTTGCTCACTAAATACAGTGTCGGCTCAGTCTAAATCAAATAAAGCAGCAATGGCACTTACTGAAAAAGGAGGATCAGACAAAGGTTTAGACCTTAGTTTGATGGATAAATCTGTACGTCCGCAAGACGATTTCTATAACTACGTAAGTGGAACTTGGATGAAAACGGCCAAGATCCCTTCTGACAAACCGACGTGGGGTAGTTTCAACAAATTGGCTGATGATACTGATAATCACTCAATGACGATCTTGAACTCTCTTTTAAAAGACAAATTTGCTGACGGAAGCGAAGGTAAAAAAATCCAGGATTTGTACGCAACGTACATGAACATGGAGAAGAGAAATGCAGACGGAATTAAGCCTATCCAGGAAAACATCAACAAAATTGATGCAATTAAAAATCTTGCAGATCTTCAAAACTACTTTATTTCTGTAACGAAAGACGGAGAAAATACATTGTACGGATGGGGAGTGGATGCAGACTTGAAAGATTCTAAAATGAACGCTGTTTACTTAGGTGACGCTTCTTTAGGATTAGGAAGAGATTATTACCAGAAAGTAAACGAAAAAAACACAGAAGCAATTGCTGAATATCAGAAATATGTAGCTTCTATGTTGAAAGAATTAGGATATAAAAATGCTGATGCTGCTGCAAAAGGAATCGTTGATTACGAAAAGAGCATCGCAAAAACATATTTAACGAACGAGCAGAGCCGTGATAACACGCTTCAGTACAACCCAAGAACAATGGCTGAGCTTTCAACATTGGTAAAAGGTGTTGATATTCCTGCTTACCTTAAAAAAGTTGGAGTAACTACAGATAAAGTAATCATCGGAGAAATCGGATATTACAAAAACTTCGATCAATTGGTAAATGCTAAAAATCTTCCTGTAATTAAGGATTATTTGAAGTTCCACATGATTCACGGAAGTGCTTCTTACCTTAGCGAAAACCTTGGAAATATGAAATTTGCTTTCTATGGTAAATATCTAAGAGGTCAGCAAGAGCAAAGAGCGCTTAACAAAAGAGGATATGAGTTAATCAACGGTTCTCTTGGTGAAGCTTTCGGTAAATTATATGTTGAGAAATATTTCCCTGCTGAAGCTAAAGCTCAGATGGTTGAATTGATTGATTACTTAAAGAAAAGTTTTGCAGTTCACATCAACAATCTAGCTTGGATGTCTGCTACAACGAAAGTTAAAGCAACAGAAAAACTGAACAAGTTCACTGTAAAAGTTGCTTATCCGGACAAATGGAAAGATTATTCTAAATTAGAAATCGTTCCTGAATCTAAAGGTGGGAATTTATATTCAAACCTTCAGAACCTTTCAGAATGGCAGTACAACAAAGATTTAGCTAAAATCGGAAAACCGGTAGACAAAACAGAATGGGGAATGACTCCACAGACTGTAAATGCTTACTACAACCCGGTAAACAACGAGATCGTATTCCCTGCAGCTATTCTTCAGCCTCCATTCTTCAACCCACAAGCTGATGCTGCTGTTAATTTCGGTGGAATTGGTGCGGTTATCGGTCACGAAATGAGCCACGGATTTGATGATTCAGGTGCACAATTCGATGCAGATGGTAACTTAGTAGATTGGTGGACTCCAGAAGACAAAGCTAACTTCGAAAAAGCGACTAAAGCTCTTGCTTCTCAATATGACAAGTATGAGCCTGTAAAAGGAACTTTCGTTAACGGAACTTTCACAAACGGTGAAAACATCGCTGACTTAGGTGGTGTAAACATCGCTTACGATGCATTACAAATGTACTTGAAAGATAAAGGAAACCCTGGATCAATCAGTGGATTTACACAAGATCAGAGATTCTTCCTAAGCTGGGCAACAGTTTGGAGAACTTTATCAAGTGAGAAATACATGGTAAACCAAGTGAAAACAGACCCTCACTCTCCTGGATATTTCAGAAGTTTTGGACCACTTATCAACGTTGATGCTTTCTACAAAGCATTTGATGTAAAAGCTGGAGATAAATTATACAAAGCTCCTGCAGACAGAATCAAAATCTGGTAATAATCAGATGAATAATATTCAAAACCGTTCAGAAATGAGCGGTTTTTTTGTTTTTAAGGAGCTTTATCCCGCTTGAAGTTTATGCTGAGCTTGTCGAAGTACTATATCTTTTTGGTTACGGCTCCGCTTCGCTCCGCCGCAACCAAAAAGGATGCCGCGTCAATGGTAAGTTTGCATTATTAAAACTAGTTGAATAAATTAGTTAAAAAAATTAA
>Ga0302167_10001420_pt1 | contig 10358 bp, 11 predicted proteins | sample I_Fen_N1_1_FD_193496 | JGI IMG/M metagenome (GOLD analysis project Ga0302167, IMG submission 193496) | Peat permafrost microbial communities from Stordalen Mire near Abisko, Sweden - I_Fen_N1_1 | ecosystem: Environmental > Terrestrial > Soil > Wetlands > Permafrost | place: Sweden: Abisko...
CCACGCCCTGGCCACAGCACTGGGGCATGACTTGGCCCTGGCCCATACACCGGAGCCCCCGCGCACCTATCAACTGGAGCTGGCCGAGCGCATCGTTTATGGCGAAGAAGTGAATGCGCCAACCCACGTCCTGCGCTTCAAGGCGCACAGCGAGCTACCGGGCTTCCAGGCAGGAGACCTGGTAGGGATTATCCCGGCGAATAGCCCGGTACCGCGTTTTTATTCACTGGCCAGCAGTTCCACGGACGGCGTGCTCGAGATTTGCGTACGCAAACACCAAGGAGGCCTCTGCTCGCAACTCCTGCATGGCCTGGACCTCGGCGCTTCGGTCGAAGCCTTTATCCAGCCCAACCCACAGTTTCGTCCTGCGTCGGGGGCACACCCGGTGATCCTGATCGGTGCCGGTACCGGCATTGGCCCGCTGGCGGGCTTCATTCGCAACAACACTGCCCGCCATCCGATGCATTTGTATTGGGGCGGGCGCAACCCGGCCTCGGACTTTCTGTACGAGCCTGAACTTAACCGCTACCTGGCAGACCAGCGACTTACCGCATTGCGCGCGGCTTTTTCCCAGGTACAGAACGGTGGCTACGTCCAGGACCGGCTGCGCAGTGATGCACTGTCCTTGCGCCGGCTGGTGGAAAAAGGCGCCCAGGTGCTGGTCTGCGGCAGTCGTGAAATGGCCAAAGGCGTGATGCAGGCCCTGGATGAAATATTGGCTCCGCTGAACCTGAGCGTACTGACCCTCAAGGCACAAGGACGCTACCGTGAAGATGTCTACTGATGTGCAGCGCTACAACCTGAACGGCGAGACCATGGGCACCCGCTACACCGCGGTGTTCTATGCGGCGGCCGGCATCGACACCGACGAAATCGGCCAGCGCCTGGCCCACGCTGTGAGCCGGGTGGACCGGCAAATGTCTACCTGGAAAGCCGACTCTGACCTCAACCGCCTCAACGCAGCCGCCGAGCAGGAATGGCTGCCAGTGCCCAAGGAACTGAGCACGGTGCTGGCCGCTGCGTTACGGGTCAGCCAGCAATCCGGCGGAGCCTTCGACATTGCCGTCGGCGATCTGGTGCAAGCCTGGGGCTTCGGCCCCGGCGAACAGACGATCACCGCGCAAGCACTCACGATGCCACTGCCACGCGCGCGACTCTCCGCCAGCGCGGCGCTGGTGGTGGACTCGCAACGCAATCGGGTGCGCAAACGGGCGCCGCTGAACCTGGATTTGAACGGCATCGCAAAAGGCTTTGGCGTCGATGAACTGGCCCGTTGCCTGGAAGCGTCAAACATCACCCGCTACCTGGTCGGCATTGACGGCGAAATGCGCGCCCGGGGCATGAAGCCAGATGCCCAACCCTGGATCGTGGCCATTGAAAAACCCTGCCGGGGCGTGCGGCAAGTCATGGGCGTAATGGAACTCGTCGACGCCGCCATCGCCACGTCCGGGGACTACCGCCACTGGGTGGAAATGAGTGGCCAATCCTGCGCCCACACCATGAACCCCGTCACCGGCGCACCGCTGCGCAACGCGCTCGCAGCGGTTACCGTCGTGGCGGGCTCGTGCATGCTCGCTGATGCCTGGGCCACGGCACTGATGGTGCTGGGTGAAGTTGAAGGCCCACGCCTGGCACAGGAACGCGGGATGGACGCACTGTTCGTGCTGCGCGACGGTGACGAACTAACAGAAATTTCGATTGTAGGCGGCACCCTGCAAGCGCAGGCTTGAGCCGCCAATCCAAACCCATGAATAACCTGAGCGCCATCAAACCATGAAATTCATGCATCGGCACACCGAGCATCACCGCAGTGACCGGATCGGCTGGCTGCGCGCCGCTGTCCTGGGGGCCAATGATGGGATCGTCTCCACGGCCAGCCTGTTGATCGGCGTCGCTGCCGCCAACGCCAGCCACTCCACACTGATCGTTACCGGCATTGCCGGGCTGGTGGCGGGCGCGATGTCCATGGCGGCGGGTGAATATGTTTCCGTACACTCCCAAGCCGATACCGAGCTGGCTGACTTGTCTCGGGAGCGGGCGGAGCTGGACAGCAACCCGAAAGCCGAGCACAGCGAGCTTGCCCATATCTACATGCACCGTGGGGTATCGCCCGAGCTGGCCCATCAGGTCGCCGATCAATTAATGGCACACGATGCACTGGGCGCACACGCGCGAGACGAGCTCGGCATCAGCGCAGCACTCGCGGCCAAACCGCTGCAAGCAGCGCTGGCCTCGGCCGCCAGCTTCGTGCTCGGTGCCGCCTTGCCCCTGGCGGTCATTTTCGGCGCCCCGTCCCACAGCGTAGTCCCGTGGATATCCGGCATGTCGCTGGTATTTCTTGCCGGCCTTGGCGCCATTGCAGCCAGGGCCGGGGGGGCAAAAATAGGGATCGGCGCTTGGCGGGTAACCCTCTGGGGTGCGTTGGCCATGGGTATTACGGCAGCCGTGGGGGCGCTGTTCGGGGCAGTAGTTTAGCTAGCGCGTTTTTTGGACGCGAAGACGGGGGCCTGGAGTTCCAGCGCTGCGACGCGGCGCTTTGAAGGCATTTCTCAGCCCAAAAGCTTGAGCGCCACCCGAACTACGAACAGCCCCCAAATCAATGCCAGCAGGACGGTGAAAAAAAGCCATCTTGGCCCCATTACTTATTCCATTTTTTGACGTCTTCACTTCGTGTTACTTAGGCACACTAGAATAAGACTTAATCTGATTAACAGAAAACCAAAATAAATATTCGACAACAAAAAATGTCGTCACGCTGCACGTTTATCGATCTAAACTATGATTCACACATACACTCTTTTGAAGAGGCACTCAACCATGGGATTCATTTTATGCCTATTCAAACGACACGCTCATTTTAGAAGCTATGCGCTCATGGATAGTAACGGTACCTGCATAGGTTTTAAAAAATGCGATCGCAACCCGGGAAGCCAATGGGTGCAGGTCGAAGAGATAAGCCTAGCACGGCTAACCAAAGCGCGACCTGGCACTAGTGACTCGAACACTAAACCGTCAAAAGAACAATATTAAATTCACTCTAGCCTCACATTTTTTTCACATAACCTACCCGTCAAACTACTTGGCGACCTTAAGAATCTTAACAATAGGAGGCGCTCTCAATTACTTCAATTAATCTTTAATTACGTTAACTATTAAAGAGCGGCGCCGATAGTATTAGCTCACACTACTGTTCTTGAAGGGGATCAACATGACGTCAGCCATCAATGCTTCAACCCAGGTCACTTTGCCGAAAGTCACCGCCATGACAGCCCCAAAAGCGCCCCCCGTGCGGGTAGACAGCGACGGCGATCATGACGCGAGCGGGCCGAGCGAAGTGCAACTGCCCAAAGCCACCTCCGGGTCGATCGGGACGCAAATCAACACCACAGCGTAAGTGAGTTTAAGCGCAGGCCCATCGAAAGCGGGGCCTGCGTCGTTTGAGACAGAGGTCAATACTGGCAGGATTAGTCGTGTAACTGGCTTCGTGCAGTCTTAGTCGTCGTGTACAACTCAGGCTCGAGTGGCGGCCGATATTGGAGTTCAAAATGTCAGGGCTGCGCCTTGAAAACGCAGTGCACACCGAGCAAGCAACGCCGTGTTCGGCGCTGGGAGCATGAGGCGATATTGGAAGAGATGCAGGTCAGGCTTAGCAACGCGCCGGACATGATGCGAGTCCGAAAGCGCACAGTTGAGCATCCCTTCGGGACGCTCAAACAGTGGATGGGCGCGACTCATTTTTTGACGCGAAGTCTGGAAGGCGGCAGTGCAGAAATGAGCTTGAATGTACTCGCCTACAACATGAAGCGGGTTATGAAAATCCTCAGCACCAGCAGCTTAATGAAGGCGTTGTCGGGCTGAAAGGGTTGGCTTTGTTGCCTACCTGGCACCATAGCGGCTTTATTGAAGCCTCCAAGACCCTAGTGACGACCCGCAGGGCTTACCGCGAGCGAGTACATAGCTAAAAACCGTCGAGGCTACGTGCCGACATTGCACTGGCCCGTTTTTACACACTCTGGGCCGACTGCTGCCGGTCACGAGCGAAAACATCAGCCTTTTCGGTGATGGACTGGAACTACTAAACCAAAGAATCTCTAAAACAAAGGCCTACAGATGCCCCGGGTTCAGCTCGTACCATTTATGTATCATTGGGCTCCTTTCGACCATGCCTCCGCTCTGACTAGCCGCCTTACGCATCAGGCAGATAACGTCCAAAAACTGAGAGTTGTAAGCGTCTAGAAAATCCGGGGTTATTCACTCCGTTTCTTTATGAACTTAGTGAGATCCCCACCACTCCCTAGAGAAGGACGCAGATTCGTGAGCGTGTCTTCAAACGTTTGAGATCGAGGTCAGGAAGTCATGTCCATTGCCAGGAGCGATATTCATCCCGCGATCAGCCTATCGGCTCATTTACTCGCCACGATTACTTACGCAACCTCCGTACATGAAGCACGGAGGAATGAGGCTCGCACGCAAGAACTGATTTTTGAGCTTCAAATAGGAGAGACTATTTCCAAACTCGATGCAGACAATCTACGAGTTTTGTTCAGAGGGGCGCTTGAGAAGCGCCTCTGGGAAATTTCGAGCGAGTAAAATCTGGGTATTGTCTAATGCGTAATTGCATGGACTTGACCACCCATTTGCATTCGACTTGACCAGGCGTTTGCATCCGACTTGACCAGTGCACATCGTATCCATGACTGGCAGAAGTCGACCCTTAGCTACCCTTCATGACGGGCTGAGATCGGCCAGGAGCGGTCAGTCGAACGATCAGGTGGAGGCGTACAACGGAGCCCCCAGCGAGAACCGCAGTTGCCCGGTGGGACTGCCCTGGCGGATGGACAGTCCCACCTCCCGCACGGCATGTTTGCTTACCAGGGCTTTCAGCGTCTCTGATTGGATAGCCTCGCCGATCATCCTTTCAGCACCACCATACGCGCTACAGCGATCCGATCGAAGTGCACATACAGCGCCTCGATCGCACTGTCGTTGAATGCCCCGGATGCCTCCAGCCCTTCGATCAAACTTTCCGCTCGGTTGAGCCAGATGTGCGCAGTAGCGTCGTCCTCAGCGCGCTCAATACAACCCAAACGCTTCTCTAAGCATTGGCGAGCCTGCGTAGGAATATTGATACCGTACAATTGCGTAGTTGTGGGGGTGCCCATGGGTCGATTCCTTTCCGAATGGGTTTTAGTGCCTAAAACCGCTGTAGGGGGTATCGGCATACCAGTCCAGGGGGTTATGGTTTCCGCCGGTAAACAAAAAGGCCCCCACACCTGGCTTCGGTGTGGGGGCCTTTTTGCATAAGCGGCGTTATTGGTAACGCAGGGCCCTACTGCTCGGCGCTGGCCTGCTTGATCGCATCATGCACCTTGTTAGACAGCGCGATGAGTGCCACCTCGTATTCCTGCCTAGCAGCGCCTTGAGCTATAGCAAGATTACGTGCCCTCGCAGAATCCGCAGGCTTGTAACTTTGCGCGTTTATATCCGCATCGATATCACGCATCTTATCGATGGCTTGCCGCACCGCGTCACTGGCGGGCTTGATTTGGTCAATCTTGATCGTAGGCACAGCGTGGGTTCCTTTCTGTTGATAGCGCGCGCGGCCTGTGTGCATGCGGACACGTTAGTAAGGCTCGCCCCAAGTAGCCCGTGGATCAGAGGTAGGTTCAACGCCACTCTGAACGTACAGGCCCGGCTTGACACATTCCAACCATCGGTCCTTTAAAGAACGATCGACCCGGCCAAGTAGGCTGAAATTTTCTGTGTGATCCGACCCGCACGTGCAGTCGTCCTCATGTCTAACACGTTCCCATCCGCCATTACTGTCGATCCGGTAATGCATTCCATAGAAGCGCCCGATGCTCATGATGCGCAGTCCTGGATGATCGATGCCATACTCAAACACACAAACAATATCCTCAGGCATCTTCACGACTCCGACACCCTTCCCATATTGTGTGCCCATCCCATGGTACACAAGACCATCCAGTTCGATAGAGATCTCGTCGTACTCCTGAAGCAGCTTGTTGATCTCCTGAAGGACGAAGCGAGGGGAACTAGCTCCGTGATACAAGGCGCTACCGCATAGAAGCTGTACCATTTTTGTCGCAACCTGACATTCTGGCGGAGGAGGAAGATCCCTGGTCCAGAATGGTCGATACATCGCACTCCGGGACGGCATGTGTTTTTGAAGGTGCGAGGAGTATTCTGGTAGCTCGAGTGATCGCCGGAATGCTTCGAGGCCGTTGTTCGGGACGTTTCGCATTTTTTCCCACGGCATCGCTAACAGCTCGCGATACACAGGATCCTCCGACGGCTCAGGAAAAAGCCGGTCGGCGCTATTCTCCTCTGCGAATTTGCGTAGAACCTCTGCGGGAGCGGTGATGTGGCAAAGGATGCATTCACCACTTAAGCTGCTCTTAACCAAAGGGCCGACCATGTACGCATCCTGTCGCACGTATCTCGGCGCGCCCTCGTTTGTGGCGATCTCTGATAGGTGAACCGCCTGAATTCCATACCTTCGCAGCGACTTCTGGCTTATCAGGTAGAGGTGACCTATGCCCTCGGTTGGTACAAACCACGCGTTAAGGGTACGTAGCCAGACTGGATCTTCGAAACAATCTTCGACTAAGTTGACTCCAATCTTTGACTTAAATTTATTGCTCGCAAACCAAGCGGCAACGCGTGGATCACCGGAAGCATCTAGGAAGAATGAGCGAAACCCATAGTGCTGTAGGATCGCTTGGTCGGTGGCTGTATCACCGGTGTCTTTCCAACCGTGCACTAAGTGCTGCAGGGCCCTCTTAGCGTAATAGGTCCATTTAATCATCAGGTCGGGCACGCAGCCCTGGCGCTGAAATGATGTTGATAATGAGGGGAGGCCATCAGAACCTAGGTAGTGCTGGGCTTGTCCTCTGTAAAGAACGCCTGGTCCATATCGATCGATAGCCACGCTAAGCTCTTCAAGTGTCTCGCATTGCAGTTCGTCCATGCCCCCCACCTTCCCGGTAATCCGGCTGCTGGATGGTCCCAAGAGCCAATATTAGCTTACCCTTTTCGACGCAAAGAAGCGTCCGGAAAAGCCCATATACATCCTCTACTTAGTTAACGTACCACGGCCTGACAAGTCGGATTTTCCGCAGAAAATTCGCCCCCTGAAAAATGTCTAACGCCATCACTTCAGTTGCAATTTTTCTTTGCGCGAGCTCCGGAACCGGTGGCAAGCCCTGGAACCATATCCGACTGAACGTAATCATTCCATGCGCCTATAGAGGCTCGGGTAATTTAGGAAAGTCTATTTATGATGGTGAAATATTATTATACCACCCCATATATTTTTGCCCTACGTACGAATGCCTCACGAGCCCCCTCCAAAATTTTGCACGCAGCCACTCGGGCGCCATCATCGTCAATAGATCCACGAGCTACAATTACACTTCTCTCACTCGTACTCTTTAGAACAATCAACTGTTCTGCGTCTCCAAGCACTGCTATGTTAGCATTATGAGTCACGATTATGACCTGGCGGCGCTCTTTGGCTCTACGCAATACTGGTACGAAGGTGTGTACAATAAACTCGCTATCCAAATTATCTTCTGGCTGATCGATAATTAGCGGCTTTTTGCTATCCGACGAAAGAATTAACGCCAACAGTACCGATTGCTGCTGCCCTAAGGAAAGTTGAGAAAAATCTTTCTGAATGAATCTCAAAACCGCAGGATCCTCTGCCTTTTTCGTTACCGTTAGCTTTGGAAGGTCATCAACTTGACATTTCTCAAGACTAAATTTAACAGACGGTTCGCTGAGCACTTCAATTAACTCTTTAACATCTGCGGCGGAAAACATTTTAATTCCTTCCGCCGCCGTCACATCAAATAATGCGCTCGCTCCCCCCTTATCAAGGGCGATGAGTAATCCCGGCACCTTCAGCTGTTCCACTATAGCCTTAGCCTTAAGCTGGCTAGTGGTTTTCCACTTCATTGCGCTCACGATTATAGACACTGCCTCAGAAGAGTAAGCGCTTTCGGAGTAAGCAAGTTTTACTTGGAGATCATCGAGCACTTCCGCAAGGGACTTAGATGCTTTTATCGCATATCGCTGACGATCATTGGCTACTTTTTTTCGGGCCGCCCAGCGTGCCTTCAAAGCAGTAGCATACTGCGCTTTAAAAGTTTGAAGATGCGAAACCCATACCTTCAGGCTTTCCAAGCTGATTTTTAGTTGGCCTTCTTGTTGGGTTGGTTTCGTGATATGCCCCATATCTAGCTTCACACCTTTCGCTTCTAAAGCACTACGCTTAGTCTCAATATCTGCTCGAAGAGGCTGCTCCTTCGCCTCCCACTGTTTTGAGAATGTTCGAGTATTAGACTGAAACTCGATGAAGGCACTATTCAAAACACCATAGAACTCATCAACTTTATTTGTGAACACCCCTATAGCATTCTCAATCAACGCCACCTCCTCCGCGCCAACTGATACATCTTTACCACTCATTAATCCATTCATTTCGTCCAGCAGGACTTTTAATTCCAAAGGATCGATAAGACTATCGATTTCGCAGATTGATTTCTCCAGCCCCTTTCGAATTTCTTTTTCGACAGACATACCACGCTGTAATTTAACGAGCTCGGAGCCCTGGGCAGCTTCGAAGGCAGTTAGCTGCTGCTGTATTACGTTTAGTGACCTTTGGACATCCTGTATCTGCGCAACATTCCTCTCCGCCTCTACAACCTTCTCACGAGTAGTCGAAAGTGTAGATATCGCCTCGCTCTCAATGCTAATAGCATCCTGGACTCCTGTGAAGGTGTCCAAATATTTTAAAAGGGCGAGCGGATCATTTTTGGCTTGTTCACGAACCTTAGATGCCTCACCCTGCCCAAAACAATCAATATCAAAGCTTACTGGACCACTTTGAACGTCATCAAGATTTTCAAGCTCCCCATTAATACATCTTGACAGAGAGTGCCTCTGCCCAGCCTCATCTTGCCAAAATAAATTTAATTGCTGCGGCCAGACCTCAGAGTCGACTACTTCAGCGCCTGAATCACTGCCAGTCAGACACCTGACTGCTTCAAACGTTGTCGACTTTCCTGAGCCTCTTCCACCAATTATACAGTTTAAGTTTTTGCTAAAATGTATGGCCTGCTTCGATAGATAACCGCCTTCCAGGGAGATACCTAATATATAAGGTGTCGTATCAGGTATTTCATTTTCAAGGCGTATGCGTGAATCGTTTTCGCGAAGAGCCAACACAAGCCCGGCAAACGTTGGCACCGCCATTTTGTACCTAGTTAATTTTCTGTCTTGTGCCGCATTCCGTCCAAGTGCATTTAAAGTGTGCGAATCCGAATTCAAAACACGAGCCAGATATTGTTTTGCGCCAAGCCCCAGACGCTCTATTCTAGCCTTCCCTATTTGCACTCGAACGTCATCTATATCATCTCCGGAATAAGATACTTTCGAGTCAGGACTTTTCAGCTCAACTCCCAGTAGTCCCTCGTGGCATAAAATATCAAGCTTGTGCGGGGATCCTCCTGGATAGTTCGTCTCTAGACCATTTCCGCCATCAACATGGGCTAGAACGCAAAAACCACCCAAATCAACTGCGATATCTAAGCAAGACAGCATTGCGTTTTTACAGCGGCTCGTATCGAGACCCCGATCAACTACGTTTAGTCTTCCATGAAATTGTTGCAATGATGAGACATCCGGAAAATAGCAAAGTAAATGCCCCTCGGGTGTAGAAAGCTCTACAGCAGGTATTACCAGAACTCCAGCTGCGACTCCTGCCTCTACGGCACGCTGCACGTTACTAATTTCGTTATGGTCTGCAATGGCGATTATCTGTAAGTCCTGTGAAACCGCCGTATCTACAATTGCTTCCGCAGTCATTCCTTCATCTTTTACATCATGGGATGCCATGTAAGAGTGAATATGTAAGTCCCCGCGATAAAATCGTGAGCCGTTTGTAAGATCCACACACGCATCAAGCTTGTCGTTCACGCTTCAAACTCCATTTTTTGCTACCGACTTCGATAGTAATCATTTGACCCGAGCCTACCCTCTTACCGCCTTGCAGAGATAGCACAACGCCATAGTCAGTGTTATCACAGATATAGCATGTACTTTCAAGGTGAGGAACGCAGTGCCGAAAGCCGATGAACAGCTACGAATTTTTGAAGAGCACAAACTTCGCCTCACGTAGCCATCGGTGCTCACCAGGAACCTACAAGCTTAGGGAAGGTCTGAAGTACCCACCGATTTTTGATGCCCTCACTACTTGAGGCTCAAAAAATCATAAGTCGGCGAAAATCAGACCTTTCTTGTCCTTAATTCACGGTTCTTTCCTCTAATTGCAC
>Ga0302167_10001431_pt1 | contig 10313 bp, 9 predicted proteins | sample I_Fen_N1_1_FD_193496 | JGI IMG/M metagenome (GOLD analysis project Ga0302167, IMG submission 193496) | Peat permafrost microbial communities from Stordalen Mire near Abisko, Sweden - I_Fen_N1_1 | ecosystem: Environmental > Terrestrial > Soil > Wetlands > Permafrost | place: Sweden: Abisko...
AATTCGGATTTAACATTACATGAAATTGTAAAAATGGCTTCCTATAATGGCGCTAGACATTGCAACGTTCATGATCATAAAGGACAAATTAAAGAAGGTTATGATGCAGATTTAATATTATTTGATGATGATATCAATATTCAAACAGTATTTATTTCAGGTAAAGAAGTTTACACAAGGTAAGGCACAATCAAAAAATAGAGGATAATATTTATTATAAAAATAAAATATTATCCTCTATCTTCATTTTTTATAACATTTTTACACAAAGTATAATTCCACCTGATTATTTTTCTCTTTGAAGATAGTTATATAATGCGCCTAATTTATTTGCATCGTTTCCAAATTGACAAGTTTTTAAAACTGGTTTTATTTTTCCTTCTAGACCACTATTCATAAGTACATCTAATCTTTTATTTATCTCATCAACATAATCTTTTCTTTCGCTTATTGCTCCACCTAAAATAATAACTTCTGGGTCAAAAGTATATTGAATATTATATATACCAACAGCCATAATAAAGTAATATTTATTTACTTCCTTAATAGCAATTTCATCACCTTTACTACATAATTCAAAGACTTCAACACCATTAAGACTATCTTCTTCTAAGCCTTTTAAATTTGCTACTCTTTTTGCTAATGCTGTAGTAGACCCTGATTTACTCCAACTAGTAAATTTAGGTTCTCCATCTAATTCACAATTTATTGAACAGTAACCGAATTCTCCACCATGTTTGTGGCTTCCACCATGAATCTTTTTGTCCTTAACTATAGCGCCACCAATTCCTGAACCACATACTACAAACGCTAAATCGTTATTATCCTTACCAGCCCCAAGCCAACATTCTCCAAGGGCTGCACAGTTAGCATCATTTTCAATCTCTACTTCTAAATTAGTAGCCTTCTTTAAAATTTCTTTAAAGTTTGGTCCATGTATATATGAAATAGCACTCGTACCTCCAATTACTCCAGTTTCACTATCTACTGCACCTGGTGCACTTATGGCAATTCCTTTAACATCATATTTTCCATTCATTTCATTCGTCGTTTTTGCTAGTTGCTCAAAAAATTCTTCTGAATTACTCGGAACATCAAATCTATTACTTTCAACAACTTCTCCATTTCCTTTGATTACAGACCATTTCACAGCACTTCCACCAATATCAAAAACCATGAAATTATTCATTTATAATCCCCCTTATATAATTCAAATAGCTATCTCAAAATCTTTTACTTTTTTGAGATAGCATAATATTTATAAATCTATATTACTAAAATCCATTATTCTCAGCAACTTCTTTAATCCATCTTCCTGATTTCTTAATTGTCTTCTTTTGAGTAGCTAAATCTACAGCAATGAATCCATATCTATTTTTATATGAATTAGACCATGACCAACAATCAATTGGAGTCCATGTATGATATCCAAAGCAATTAGATCCTTCGCTTATTCCTCTATGAAGGTATTCTAAATGTTCTTTATAAAAATCTATTCTGTAATCATCTTCTATTACACCATTTTCATTTATATACTTTTCTTCACCTTCAACACCCATACCATTTTCAGAAATATACCACGGAATGTTGTTGTAATTATCTCTTATGTTAATTGCAATATCATACATACATTGTGGATAAATCTCCCATCCTCTGTAAGGATTCATTCTTCTTCCCGGCATTTCATAATTATCGAAATACTTATCTGGCATCCATCCATTTGAATTATCAAATTCTGATTCCTTTGCTTTTACTCTTCTTGGTTGATAATAGTTTACGCCTAAGAAATCTATTGTATTATTTTTAATAATTTCTAACTCTTCTTCAGTCGATTCCCACATAACATTATCTTTTTCTAATATTTCAAGAAGTATTTCTGGAAAATATCCTTTAATTGCTGGATCTAAGAATGAAGTATTAAAGAAACTATCACCTATTTGTGATGCCTTTACATCCTCTTCACTATTTGATCTTGGATATGCTGGTGTTAAATTGAGAACTATTCCTATTTGTCCTCCCTCTTTGTCACATCCCATTGCTCTATAAGCTTCTACAACTTTTGCTGATGCTAAATTTAAATTATACAATACTTGAACTGCTTTTTTTCCATCAACTAATTTAGGATAATGGAATTGATATAAATATTCCCCTTCAACTACAACTATAGGCTCATTAAATGTATTCCAATACTTAACTCTATCTCCAAATAACTCAAAACACTTCTTAGCAAACACTACAAATAAATCAACTACATGCTTAGATTCCCATCCGCCATATTTATTATATAACTCAACTGGTAAATCAAAGTGATGTAAATTCATAACTGGAATCATTTTATTTTCAATACATTCATCAATTACAGCATTGTAAAATCTTACTCCATCTTCATCTACTTCTCCTGTTTCAAAATCTTTAATTAATCTTGTCCATTGAATTGATGTTCTAAAACTATTTAATCCAATTTCCTTTACTAATTCTAAATCTTCCTTATGGCTATTATAAAAATTTGATGCCACATTTGGACCTACTCCATCAAAAAATACTTCTGGCTCTATATCAAACCAATGATCAAATACGCTATCATGTTTTTTGTTAAATCTACCTTCACTTTGTGGACCTGATGTTGCTGATCCCCACCAGAAATTCTCTGGAAACTTGTAATCTAAACTCATTTATTATTCCTCCTAAACATATTTTTATATTAATTAATTCTTTTTGTTATTTAAGTTATATCTTTTATTTTTTCTAAAAAATGATTATAGCATTGCTGCTCCAATAAGACCTGCATTATCACCAATCTCCGCTATTCTTATATCTACCATTGCTGGATCTGCTACTTTTGCCTTAACACATTCAATAATCTTAGGCAGTAAATAAGTATTATTTATTAATACTGCTCCACCAATAACTATAGTTTCTGGATCTACTACTGCAATTATATTTGCAATTCCAATTGAAATATTGTCTATCCATTTTTCTATTACCTGTACAGCTTTTTCATCCTTATTTTCATATAAATCAAAAACTTCCTTTGTAGTTAATGATTGTCCATATGCTTCTGATGTTATCCTTGCTATGTTAACACCACTACATTGCCCTTCCAGCCCACCTTTATTTGTACCTGCATGGCTGTATCTATCTTCATTTATTACCATGTTATAAATTTCACCTGCCTGGCTGTGCGCTCCATTTATAATCTTATTATTAAGAATTAATGCACCACCTACACCAGTTGAAACAGTTATATAAAATACTAACTCACACTCTTTTGCACTTCCAACTATACTTTCTGCAAGTCCTGCCACATTTGCATCATTATTAACTTTTACAGGTAAGTTTAATTTTTTACTTAAGAACTCTTTTATATTAAAATTTTCCCAACCTTTTAAATTAACTGGATTTAATAATTTTCCTGCTTTTAAGTCTAATGGTCCAGGCGCTCCTACTCCAACCTTTTCGATTTCATAACTATTCCATTGTGTTTTTATTTGACTAACTAATTTCTCCAAATTATAAGCTGCACCTTTTTCTACTTGGTTTTCAATTTTAAACATTTCCACTATTTTACCTTCTTTAGAAACAACTGCTGCCCTTAAATTCGTTCCTCCAATATCTATTCCTATTAAGTGTGACATTTTAAACACCTCCCAAATATATACTGTTCTTTTATTTTATAATTTAATTATACATCATTACACATACCAATTCAATGATATGTTATATCTTTTATATATTAAAAAGTATACTTTTGTTACATTTTATATATTTACTAATATTCATATATGTTATTTTTTCACTATGACTTAAATAGAATTTATAATAAATAGCTGCGACATAAAATCCTCATGCCTTCTCGAATAATACTCTCCAGCTTTTCCTGTATAGTCCTTTGATAGTATTATTCCTAAATTCATCAATTCATCACCATAATAAATTTCATTTCTGCCTTCAATTGAATATAATTTATTAGGATCTAATCCTTGTAACTTTATTCGATTATACTTTTCATTAGGTCTAGATAAAGCTTGATAATATCCAACAATAGCTTTTGACTTATCTTCTGAAACCACCATCCATGAAGTTTCATTACTTTCAAATGGATTCATAATTCTATAGAAATCTCCCTTTTGAAAGTACCATATTGAATTTTTAATCTTTCGATGGCATCTGTATCATCGCTGGCCCAAGCTTGTGGTGCATAATATAACATTCCTGGATCAAATCTCGCTCCACCTCCTGCACATGATTCAATTAAAATTTCTGGATATTTAGCTGTTATCATTTCAGCTAATTTATATACACCAAGGATATACCTATGGAATACTTCTCCCTGTCTATCTTCTTCTAGTGCCAATGAATATGGTTCAGTTATATATCTATTCATATCCCATTTAATAAATGTTAAACTACAAGATAACTCTTTTACAAACTTTTTATTAACAAGCTTTATCTTGATAAAATTTCTTTTATATATCTAGTTAACTCTTTCGCAGCTTTTTCATGAGATAATTTTCCAGGATGATTTCTAGCACCTACTGTCTCTTCTGTTGTATTTGGAAGTTGAAACACAGAAACCTTTTTATCACCTGTATTTTTAACATAAGTATCTACAGCTCTATAAATTGATGGTAATATTGGTATCCCCAACATTCCGTACACCCATATGATATCTGCCTTCTTATTATACTTTCTAATTTTATTCAGAAATTTATATACTGCCTCTTCAAAAGCTTCTAAATCTTTTTTATTAAAAGTACCATCTTTATTTAATTTTTGTTTATGAATATCTCCCGTAACTTCATCTTTCCATTCTGGTGAATTAAACGCACCAGCATCATTTGTTCCAAGATTTACCACCACAACATCTGGCTGCCAAGACTCAAAATTATTTTCTTCAAATGCTCCTAAAGACTCATTTTTCTTGCCTGTAAGAAGACCACAGACTTTTTCATAATATTCTGGAATATTAAAACGAGGATTATTATCCCAACTTGTAAGAACTCCCCAACCACTTTGAGAAACAATTCTATATTCTGCATTTAAAGCCTCCGCCGTTATTGTAGCATAGCTATCTACTGCACTAAACCACATAGAAATCCAGTCTTCTTCTAGTTTAGCCCCTATTATGCCTTCTCCTGAAGTAATACTATCTCCTATAAATTCAACTTTATATGGTTTTTCTTCAATTGGCATAAATTTTCCATCAAATTTCAAAGCATGTATCTGCATATAGCAGCCAGGATCACCATTCATAGCTTGTGTTTCTTTTACTATCCTTACATTTTTTATAGTATTTGCATCCATGCCTCTAAATACACAAAACCAATACCTACCTGCTATTAACATTTGTCTGCTTACAGAAACAGAATTAATAATTATATTTATCCAAGGTTCATAAACTTCATAATCCACTTCCACTTGAATCCAAAGTTCAGCTCCCCTTGCATTTAATTCAATACCACTTCCTGTCCAAAACAATGTTAATGGTGATAAACAACCTGTATTTCTTCCGTGCACCTTTAAATTTTCAACGTCTGACAATGTATGCATAACCAATTTCTCATTTTCCTTCATCAGCTTTCCCTCCATACTTTTCCACATTTTAATTTCTGCTATTATCTCGCTTTACTTTTGTATTATAGATTTTTAATTATTAAATTATCATTTTATTTTTCATCTTAAACTATATTAATATTTTACTATAAGTTACATCTCGTATTTTCTTTATTAAATTACATCTGTAATTTTTTCAATTTATAAAACTCACCTTTTTTCTCCATAAGTTCATCATAAGTCCCAAATTCTTGTAGACCACCATTTCCAATGACTGCAATTCTATCTGCATTTCTAATTGTAGATAATCTATGCGCAACAACTAAAGTTGTCCTATCTTCCACCAATTTCTCAATTGATTCCTGTATCTTCTTTTCTGAGACGCTATCTAATGCCGATGTTGCCTCATCTAAGATCAATATTTTAGGATTTCTTACAAATGCTCTTGCTATTGAAATTCTTTGACGTTGCCCACCAGAAAGATTTCTTCCATGTTCAGTTATTTTTGTATCTAATCCTTCTGGAAGAGATTCAATTAACTCTTCTAAGTTTGCAGCTTTAACTATTTTATTTAACTCTTCTTCTGAAATATCATTTGTTCCATAAATAATATTTTCACGAATAGAGTCAGAAAATAGAATAGCATTTTGAGGTACAACCGCAATATGAGAACGGTAACTTTGAAGATTAAGATTTTTAATATCTTGGTCATCAATCAATACTTGTCCTCCTGTAGATTGAAAAAATCCAATTACAAGATTTAAAATTGTTGATTTTCCAGCTCCAGAAGCACCTACAAAGGCTACCGTTTCCCCTTTATTTATAGAAAAATTCAAATTTTTCAAAGCTGGAATCCCACTATCTTTATATTGAAAATCAACATTTTTAAATGTAATATTTCCAGCTAAATCATTAATTTTCTTTTTCTTACGATTGTTTTCTATATCATGGCATAAAAGTATATCTCCAACTGAGTGTACTGATTCCAATCCTTTTGCAATAGTAGGTAATAGTGTTATAGCAGCCGAAATTTCTGCAATTATACCCCCAAAATAAGTCTGATATAATACCACTTCACCAACTGTAATATAGTTTTTTACTGCCAAAGTACCGGTAAATCCAAGACATATTATTTGAAACATTTGAAATGATGCCCAATTTATAGATGAAAAATATGCCTGAATAAGATCTAATTTTAAGCCTTTCTTTGCAACATTCTTTAATTGTATATCTGTCTTTTTTGTTTCTTGTATCTCTAAGGCATGTGCTCTTGTAACGGGAATTAATTCTACCATTTCCATTACACGAACAGAAGTTTCCTCCATCTCTTTTCTATAATCAGTATTATATCTTTTAATCTTACCACTGAAAACTGCTATAATCAGTACTGCCACTGGTATCGTAGCCGCAAAGAACAAGAATACAATACGACTCTTAAAAATAACAACTCCTAAAGCTACAATAATATTTAATCCAATGCCTAATATTGTTATAAAAACTTGAGAGGATAAAATTTGAATCTGCTCAACATCACGCATAATTTTTGATTGTAATCTTCCTGATTGCATTTCATTATGATATGCAATAGAAAGCTGCTGTAATTTTTTCACAAGAGAACTTCTAAGATCTCTTTCTACACTTCTTATGGTTTTTGCATAAAGAACTGTATGTATATAATTAGTTATTACGTTTTGAAATATCAAAACAAGGATTATAATAATATTAATCATAATTGTATGAACTGCATTTTCATCCTTATTAGTAGCTGAATTAATAATGTTTGAAGTTACAATTGGTAGCACCCATACTGGCGAACTTTTAAGTATGAAAAAAATAATTGAAACAAATAAATTTAAGTAATGTCCTTTATATAATCCAATAAGTGTCCTTAAAGTATGATTTTCATTATGTCTAAAATTTTTTAATAGCTCTTCTTCCTGTGGTTCTAATTTATCTTCTGCTTTATTTTCATCTTCTATCACTCTTTCACCACCATATCATAATACTTTTTTATAATTTTTTCTGCTGGTTTTCCATATACTTCATAGCCTTTATTGCCTTCAGCTCTATTTAATGAATACTGCTTCCAAGCCCAATCCCACATTACAAAACCAGATACCCAATCACGCTTGAGAGAAGACTCAAACATGGCTTCAAACCAGTTTTCCTGTTCCTTTAAATCAACCTTTCCCTCAACATTCCAATCATTTGGAACTGCTGAAGAACCTTTTGTAGACATACAGCCAGCTTCGGCAAAGAAAAATGGTTTATTAAACTCATGGACTACCTTTTCAATACGGTCTAATTCTTTTTCCCAGTCAGAAAGAGGATAATACCCACTTGAAGAAATCACATCTACACAATCCCACCATTTCACATTATGCTCTTGATATTTATCTGTATTGTAAGATACCAATCCATTATAAACTTCTCTAATATCAGAAATGAGCTTTCGCCATTCTTGTTCCCTACGCTCTGACATAACCATTTCACAGCCTGAAATAAACATTTCGCAGCCTGTTTTTTCAGCAATACTTGCATAATGAAGTTGAAAATTTGTATACGACTCAAACCATTTACTCCATTTCGGCTCACAATGCACATCTTCATCAAAAAAGTTAATATGTGCTCTCCAGGTTCCATTCTTACAATTTACTGTTGGCTTAAGTGCTACCCTAAGCCCTATCTTTTTAGCATAAACTATCATAGCTTCCAATTCTTCATCAGTGACAGTTGAATTAGAAGTATAACAAATCTCTTCTGACTGTGCCGTATCTTGCAATCCATTAGGTACAAGTATTATAAAATCAATGCCCACTCTTTCCTTTAAATTATCTAAACTTCTATAAGCTTCTTTCTTATTATAGCTTCCTTTTTTTGCAAAAGGCGCAAAAGTAAATCCTTTAACAAACTTCAAAAATCTCATTCCTTTCCTCTTCTATTTACATATACTATATCAATTTGAATTTCCATCTGATATAATACAATTGTTTAAAAATAGAACAAATCTATTTTAGGGAGGCTATTATGAACTATTTATTTGAAGAAATTAACGTTTTAACTTCACCTTATGAGGCCTTTTTATGTGATATAAAACATGATGGTTTCCCGATAAAATCCCATTGGCATTACTATATGGAAATTATCTTTATGCTTGAAGGAACTTCAATTATAACTTGTAATAATGAAGAATATGTACTAGAGACAGGAGATTTAATTCTATTTCATCCTCAAGCAATACATTCAATTTTTGCCTCTTCTTCTGAGCGCTTAAAATATGATGTGCTTAAATTTGACATAAATAATTTACATATAAATAACAGCTATACTCCAAAACTCAGTGTAATTTTTAAAAGTGCTGTAGATGATTCATGTGCACCTATCTACTTACCATCAAAAGTATTCGAAAAATTTTCAGTAGGTAATTTATTAAATAGTTGCATTGAAGAAATAGTAGATAAGGATTATGGTTATGATATTCGTCTTCAATCTTTAATATCATCCTTATTAATTGAGATTCTTAGAATATGGAGAAGACATGGATTGGATACAAATAATACCACCTTAATACCCTATGATACAGATTCACTACACACAATATTGCAATATATTGATGAGCATTCACATGAGTCATTAAAGGTAGAGTTTCTAGCTGAAAAGTGTCATATGAGTTATTCATATTTTGCTAAGAAATTTCATGAATTATATGGGCAATCATGCAAAGACTATATTGAATTTATAAGACTGAGCAAAGTTAAAGATTTATTACTATTTACAAACTTTGATTTAAATTACATAAGTCAAGAAACAGGTTTTTCAGATTGCAGCCACTTAATTCGCACCTTCAAAAAAAAGACAGCTATGACACCAAAGCAATTTCGCATGAAACACGTTATAAATAAACAGAAAAATTAAATTATAATTTCATTCTAAATTCTAAATTCTAAATTCTAAATTCTAAAAGCTGCCGACAAAGTCGACAGCCTGAAGAATATAAATATATTTACGTTTATATTATTATGCTTTCACTAAACTATAGGATAGCTCTTAAGAAGTGTAAGTTCACCTTTTATTTCATATTCCCCTAAAGTTGCAGGTATTAAATAACTATCTCCCATTTTTATTTTCTCTAAATATCCATTTCCTTTAATTGTTCCTTCACCATCCACACAGGTTAAAATATCAAATTTTTCGTCTTCACTACTATCTTTTAATATTTTATCTATTGTTAATTTTTCTATACCAAAATATTCATTTTTACATAACAAACTTTTTTTATATCCATCAAATAAAACTTCTTCACCTTTAAGATTTTCGCATTGAAGTTCAAAATTCGTTACATCTAGTGCTTTCTCTACATGTATTTCTCTTGGTCTTCCATAATCATAAACTCTATATGTCACATCACTATTTTGTTGAATTTCTGCTATGATAACACCCTCACATATAGCATGAATAAGCCCACTATTTATTAGAAAACAATCTCCCTTTTTAACTTCTATTTTATTTAAATACTTTTCAACTTCACCTGATTTTATTGCCACTTCAAATTGTTCCTTCGTACAATCTTTAGTTCCTACAATTAGGGTTGCACCTGGTTTTGCATCCATAACATACCATGCTTCTGTCTTACCATAATCACCTTCATATTTAGCTGCATATTCATCTCCTGGATGTACTTGCACTGAAAGCTTTTCTCTAGAATTAATTAATTTTACAAGCAAAGGCAATTTTTCTATACTTACTTTTGTACCTACGAG
>Ga0302167_10001439_pt1 | contig 10283 bp, 8 predicted proteins | sample I_Fen_N1_1_FD_193496 | JGI IMG/M metagenome (GOLD analysis project Ga0302167, IMG submission 193496) | Peat permafrost microbial communities from Stordalen Mire near Abisko, Sweden - I_Fen_N1_1 | ecosystem: Environmental > Terrestrial > Soil > Wetlands > Permafrost | place: Sweden: Abisko...
CGCCAAACCCTTGCAATGCTTCCCGCCTGACAACATTATTATAGGTTGTAGCCTTTTTATCTTTTAATATACCACTCTTTCCCAATGGCAAAGCACCAACACAAATAGATGCAATTATTTTGTTGTTCGATTTAAAACTGCGAATTAATTCAAGGAATTTTTCATCATAAGCATCATCATAAAAACCATACACTTCAAATCCACCTGGAATAGCCAATGCATCAAACAAAGTAATATCAATTTCGTCAACAACGAAGTCAACAATAAATCGTTGATTAAATGAACTTTTTATTTCTTTTTTTAGTCCACAAGTAAATAATTGGGTAGAACAATCTCCTTCAACAAGGTTCCAACCAATAACATCAATGAATACGCTTGCTTCAAATATTTCAAATCCATCCGCTAATAACAACAATACTTTTTTCATTCAAATTTTAATTATTATCAAGTTTGTTTTTTTCTATAATTGGCCATAACAACTATGTAAATTTCACTTTTATAGTTCTTTAGTCGTTAGCCTCCTCCCACTGCCACACAATTACACCGCAGGGCAACAATATTAAACCAACACAACACTCAGTACACTTTTCTCCCACAGAACCTATTGCACTACTATATATACACAGCGTTTCTGTTTTAAATACGATTTCTTCTTCAACAAGATTGTTGTGCCTGTAATTTTTTCTCTTGCCAATAACTTTATTTACTGGCACATGCCACACGATGCAATTGGGCGGTAGCAAGGGGGACGCTTTCCTATCAACCGATAGAAAGTTTGCCAGCGGGCGAAACCTTTTGCTTACCAATAAAACCCCTCTGTTTTATACCGCTTGTTGGCAGTTCGTGCTTTTTTAAATCAATCAATTAATAATATCACAATCCTATGCATTTCAGAAGGATTTTCAGGTATTACATTAATTTCCATTCCAGCATTCCTTACTGTTTGATAAACATCCACGGCAAATCCTTCCGGACTTGGTCTTGATTTTCTTTTATCCTTACAATCAGTGCGATTACCTGAACAATCCTTACATAGATCACAACAGGTCTGATTTAACAAAAAGGCTTTTTGATTCCCTTGTAAAAATATTTGTTTTTCGATCTCAAGAAATTTATTTGTCATATCCCTGGACCAATCAGATGGATATGAATCCTTGTCAGCAAACTTTGTTAACCTTATAATCAATCCATTATTATATTCGCTAAAGAACCTTTTGCATTCATCTACCGTTGGGGTATTAGGAGGACAAGTCCCTAATCCATAATCACTGCACCCAAAAGTACATTTGACCCTAACCCATTGAGATACGATTATGTCTTGGGGATTAATCCAACGATAATCAGTAAATCCATATCCGGTTATAATTGATTCTATTTTTTCCTTATTTGTCATATTGGTGTATGAGTTTTTTTAGCCTTACCGCCAACAACCGAGGCTATGCGCACCTGCAGTTTGCGGGAGCTTTCACTTTCGCAAAGCGATAAAGTGAAAGCGGGAGCAAATGCTGCTTAGTGCATGTCAACTAGCAGGTGAGCATTAGTATGTATTATCAGCAGGCATTTATTTAATTCGGGTTTTATCAAATTCCCATTCTAAAATCTTTAATGCTACTTTGGGTCAATGAACATTCTTCAAATGTTGTATTTGTTCCAATACCTTTAGGCGATTGAGTACTTAATCCTACCCATAATTCGGCAGGATAATCATTCTTAAACAAGCGAACTAGTTGCCATTTTTCTTTATCCAGTGAATAATAAAAGCCGATAGTCTTTGCATCCGAAGAAATTTTCATGTACACACTTGCATTATCAACCTCTTCAGAGTTATTATCGTCCGACGTTCCTATCGTCCTGACGGTTACAACACGGGTCTTCATGCGTTCATCTCTCTCGAAAGCAAATTTAAACCATAACTTTGGGTTTAAATAAATATACATGGTTCCTGCGTCATAGGTGTCTATAAATGTCGGAGTAACTTTAGCTATAAATGTAAAAGGTTTGGTATTATCTATTTTTGTCAGCAAAACAGGTGCAGTATTGTTTGATAGTTTTCCATCCGGGTCGTTAAAATTATCACATTTTGCATTGCTTTTGATGATTAATTTGTTACCATCAACGCTTGCTGTGGTTTTCGCACCATTAAGCGATTTAGTAAACTCAACGCCAGAAACTTTTACTGAACAATCCTCTCCTTTTGTAATCTCAGGAGTATTTTTGCTACTTTCTCTTGGAGTGTTATTACAACTACTCATTACTGCCAATACAATTAGCAAGTTAATCCATACTTTTTTCATAATAATTATTTTTTTAGTAATTAATCATTTTTTCAGTCATTAAACATTTCATAATGCTGTTTCTTATGCTTGCTGGTAATCGAATCACGCCATGGACTTTCACCATCGGGTTCTCACCTCCCGCTACCACACAATTACATCGCATAGCAACAATATTAAACCAACACAACACTCAGCACCCTTTTTCTCCCGTAGAACCTATTACCTATTGCAAACATGCCACACGATGCAATCCGCACGGCAGCAGAGATTCTTTCTCTCCTTGTCAAGGTTATTTCAATTGAGCATAGCTTCGATTCTTGTCAACCAGCCTTGAATTTCGTTAACCGAATCTCTATCTTTAATTCTCTCAGCTGTCATTTTTGGAAAAGCTTTATTTGCCAAATATACTTTTGCTCTTGTGTCACCCATTACTCCATCAAAACTCATTTTTGCAGAATAAGCTTCGGCAAACAATTTTGGAACACCTTTTTTATCGGCCAAAGGTTTGTCAAGGATATCTATTCTAACATCATATGCGTCTTTTATAGCATCACTATGAAGATAATTCTCAATTTCATGTTTGAGTGTTAATGTGCCCCAAGAACCGTCAGTTCTTGAATTAATTTCTGCTATAGATTCAGAATATGAGGCAACATCATTGTCATAAATATGGCATTCTTTACAACCGAGTCCTTTTAAATACTTCTCATTTACCCAATGTTTAAGTGTTGAACCACCCATTAATACAAATGCTATTCTAGGGTCTGCTGATAAGTCAATTAAACTTGGATTATCCAAATGTAGAGCTTTACTTAAACATTTCAATGCAACAACATCAGTTGGTCCTTCAACACAAATTAAGACCTTAACCCGACTGTCTGGTGTAACACCTAGAGCATTTGCAACTTTCTCGAAAACATCTACTCCGTTTTGAATAAATGGTTTAGAAAATTCATCTCTATCTATAAATCTGATACTTTCTGCAGGTAATTCCGAAGCTAAACCAGGACTGTGTGTTGTCAATATAACTTGACAGTCATTTTCTTCTGCAAGTGCTTTAAATGAATCAATAAGAATTTTCTGATTGTTTGGGTGTTGAGCTGTTTCAGGTTCTTCTAATGCGTAAATAATGCTTCTTTTATTTGTAGTTTTTAATCTCCTTTCAGCTTCTGCTTTAAAAAAACTTACAAGTATCATTCTTCTTATTCCACTTCCTCTTTTATTTAATGGGATACCATCATCTGTATCCATATTAATTGAAAAAAGCCCTGTCCATTTTGCGGTTGTTGGAGGGGTAAACTGCGGATCAAGTCTGCTCGCCAACTTTGGGTCAATAGTTTTTAATGCTTCGTGTGTATTGAAAGCTATTTCTTCTGCTTTCTCCCTAACTTTCTTTTGAATTCTTTCTATATCATCTTTTACTTCTGAAATTGCCAATGCTATTGCAGCTTTCATTGGGTTTTGTACTTCTTTGTCTTTATCTTGACTACTTCTGTCACTTTGAAATAAAGCAAAAATTGGTAAATGAGACTCAATTTGTTCCCAAATCCTTTTACTATCTTCTTTTGGCTTGCTAACTGGAATTGCGACTTCTTTTAGTTCAAGATCTTCAAATGAATTCCAAATTGCTTTTCTCATTGTCGGATTGCCTTTTAAGGCACTGTCTAATCCTTTTTGTTTAATTATAGTTTGTAATTCCTTTTCCTTCAGTTCTAATAAATTCTCAGCACCTTGTACGGTAGGGTGGTTCGCAATAATGAAAATTTCATTTGTTGGTGTCACTTTTCCGCAAGAGAATACCTTTTGAATTTTGAGCGTACCTTCATTAGAAAGCAAGTATTCATCTTTTAGTGTCGTCGGTGAGGAAGCATCTACAGTCAATTCTTCTGGTAAATTATCAAACTCGCAAGTGAATACTACATCATTACTTCCACTATAGATATTTTGGTCTCCATTTTCAATCTTTACGGTTTCATTATTGAAGAATATTTCTAAAGCTTCCAATATAGTGGATTTTCCAATGTCATTTCTGCCAATGAAAGTTGTCAAATTGTCGATTGAAACTTTTGTTTCGTTTTCGTAACAGCGAAAATTTTTAATTGATATAGAAGTTAATTTCATAATAAAGTGTTTCTAGAATTTTACTTTAATGCTTATTAATCAGTCGTTCGTTTTTTTTATAATGACGCCTAACGACCGAGACTATGCGTACCTGAGGTTTGCAGGAGCTTCACTTTCGCAAAGCGAAAAGGTGAAAACGGGAGCAAATACCGCTATGTACATATCAGCCAGCACGTAAGCAAAAGCACGTGTTAGCGTTTCGTTGTTTATTCAAATAATTCAATTTTAAAATAATCACTTTCATTAAAATAATCATCTTTTGATTGCTTTTCCTCGTTAATTTCTTTGGTTTCAATTAATGAGTTGTCACTATCCTCAGTAGAGGTATCTTCAAAATCTTCATTTTTCTCAAGAATCTCAACGTTTATTTTGTCATAATCAATGTTTGAAATTAAAATTAGATTCTCTAATTCTTCATCAAGTTTTGATTTGAAGTCTTCCAAGGAAGTCTTGGAGCTACTAAATTCAATTTCTTTATGTAGTGCATTAGAGATTTTATCATCAATTACATCTTGATTTGCTTCTACGAAGCTCTTGAATGTGGGTGAAATTGTATTCAGTAAAAGAAAATTTTTTATATTTCCAAACCAACTCAAATTACTTAAAATATTATTAAACAGATCATCTGTTTTTATTGTCAATTGTTCTTTAAAAATAGAATAGAAATTTAGGTATTTTCTTTCATCGTGTGCAAGTAACTTATTCGTTTCAAGTTTCTCAAACTTGTCAAATACAAATTTCTCAATTGATTTATTTTTATTTCTACTTATATAATTCTTTAAAGCATCAATTTTATCAATATCTTTAAGTTTGTCCTTAAATTCCAAACCCAAAAACACTTCAGTTGTTTGTTCAAACTTGTCAAATCTATCAATCAAGACAGAACTAATCATTTCATTAATAGACTTGTCTGATTTGAAATCATCACAGAGATAGTTGATTGTATAAATAAGCTGATTGAAGTAAAATGATGAATTGATAATTAATTCAATTATTTGTCTTTCAGGTTTTATTAAATTGATTAGAAAATCTTTAATCGACGGATTTTGAAATTCAATATAATGTTTATTTCCCTTTGTTAAACTTGTTTTAATAAAACAGCCCTCAAGTTCTTTTAAATAGTCTTTATAGTCTATTGATCTAAAGTTTATTCCATATTTTTTTGCACTTCTTTCATAGAAATAATTTAAAGCAATTTGGATGTCTGAGACAATTATTGGACTACCTATGGAAAGTAGTATGTATAATGTGTATTTTGCTCCTTCTGAAATTTCTGTATTAAAAGCCCTATCCCAAACACTTAATGGGTTATCAAGACTTTCAATAAAAGACTGAGAATAATTTTCTGGCTCGACAGACCCTAATTTTATTGTCATTTTTTCAATAATTCTAGGACTATAATTTTTGTGATTGATAATCTTTATATATGATTTTGTGTCAATTATATTTTTTATGTGTTCTAAAGAAACATTCGAATAATACAAATGATTATATAAAATCAATGATCTAATTCTTTTAGTATATGTGTCTAAGTCAAGAGTGTATTTTAAAACATCAAATTCATCTGTGTTGAGTTTTGCATATTTTTCTTTTGCTTGTTTTAAAATATACTCTCTAGTTGTCATAATTAGGATTTTATTCTTATTATTCATTATCCTATTTATGAACTGTACTAAATCATAAGAACGACCTTCAATCACATCATATTTTAAAAAATTCTCCCCTAAAAAATCATCAAAATAGAAAACTTGCTTATTTTCGGAATTTTCTATAAGCAACTGTTCACCTTCTAGTACTTTTCTAATCTCAATTACCTCGTATTCTTTCTGTAAATATTCCCATATAAGAAGTTTTGCCAATGTTGTTTTTCCAATTCCTGGAATACCACTAATTATCAAAAACTTATGTTTGTTAAGTATATCAGCTGCCTCATTAAAACTATTGTTTTTAGCATAGAATTTATATGATTTTTGAATATCTGTCATTAGAGATTTTGAACGTTCATATAAATGTTGATTTAGAATTGTATTTAAAATGCTAACACTAGATAACCATAATTTATAGTGTTTTCTATGAACAGATTCGTATTTATTCAATAATTGATTAACCTTATTTCTTGAGATTATATATTCATCACTATCAATCCATTCTTTGAATATCTCTTTAATTTGATCAGTTTTACTTACACTCAAATTACATGAGGTAACAAAATAATATTTTTCGAATTTTAATTTTTTTATTTTCTTGTATTCATCTTCTAATGTAGATTTTGAAATACTTTTACTTCTTTTACATTGTACAATAATACTTGAATCGTTTTTTTTTGAATATCTCAAATCAATTCCTTGATCTTTTCCTTCTGCAAAAGCAGTCAATTCGATATTCAAATCAACGGAAAGAAGATCTCGAATAAGATATTCAAAGTCTAATGGAGATAATATATTTTCAAAATCGTAATTTGTCATTTTTATTTTTTTACAATGAACGCATAACAATTTATATCGCCACCTAGGTGACCTTATATAAACTTTATTTTTTGTTTGTTATGCTATTAATTGTCGGTTATTGTGCATTATATAGTTTTGCCACATATTTCACATAGGTGCTCTTATTTATTTAAGAGATCTATATTTCCATTACCCGCTCCAAAGGTAAAAACTATTATTCACATTAACAAGAATTGTTTATTATTTTTCCTCTTTACATAATACATATAACTCCAGACAGGCTTCAGGGCGAGGTAAACAAGGCGAAAGCCGGTATAGTTGCCCGGTTAGTGATAGGATGACTTAAAGTCATCCTATCACTGTCTTATTTGCGAAAATTTGTGGCATTTGCGTATGTTGCGTTATTCTTATATAACCCCGTCTCAGTTGTGTAAAACGGCATTAGTTGCGTGCTGTTGATACAACCCCGCCTCAGTTGCATGCTTATGCTACAAGCTGCCGGCTAATCTCACTCCTTTTTAAAACCCAGTATTTTGGCTATCATACAGGCTGTATCCATAGATTTTAGTTCCATTTTATCCAGTATTTTCCCGATATGATAATTACGCACCGTAGTTTCAGCCAGGTTTACCTTTTCGGCAATGGCCTCTATACTGAATCCTTGTCCGTGGGAATAAAGAATGTCCTGCTGTCTGTCGGTAAAGGTAAGCCCTTTGAGCAACTGCGAGTATGGATGGGTTTCGGTATAGCCGGGCAAATGATGATTAAAAACTCTGAACAGCGGCAGATAAACATTCCCCACCCGCTCTGTCCTGACTCTTAGCAACACAGGCACTCCGTTATCATCGCTCAGCAACATTTTTGCATAATGCACATAGCTATAGTAGCGACCATCTTTTTCCAACAGATGACTCACCCAGGTGGCCGAGAATTTTTCACGCACAGCAGGATCGTGTGCCATCAGCTGGTTGTAAAGTTCATAACGGGTGGAATTGCAAAAGTCAATGTCGTCGGCGTGCGTAAGCTTGTCCATCTGAAAAAAGTTTTCTTTCATATCCGGATGGATGGTTGGTGAATGGAGCAAATGAGTAAATGCCGATCTGTGAACTATAAACTGCCGGTTCAGAAAATTGAAAATGCTGATACTGCACAGTTGTAAACTCGCCTCCAGATAGTCCCCGTGACAATATTTAGCCACCTCCGCTTTCAGATGATCTGTCATCAGACCGGGATGGGTTAAAAGCCTATGATAAATTTCGTGTAAAGTCCATAAGATGCTTTGTGCAGAGTTCATAAAGTTCGCATTTAGCCAGTTCGTAAAACGGACGGTTAACAATCCATGTCTAAAAACGGTGGTCCGATCACCTGATTTTTTCTGCAAATAAAATACATTAATTTTATTATTTTACGCATTTAAAATAATTTAACCAATTCCGATAAAAAACAGTGCAATATTACAGTTTGCTGATGGTTTGCTTTTATTTATTTTGCCACGTAAACAAAAACGATCACTGAAAGAATGTAGCAGCATAACGATTCCCGCTTTCGGGCAATTGCTCGCTGCTAAAAGGACAATGCAAGCGATTTTCCTTGCAAGGAAAATCAATTTCATGACAAGGAAAACGATTTTCATGACAAGGAAAACGATTTTAATTGCAAGGAAAATCAATTTAATTGCAAGGAAAATCAATTTCATGACAAGGAAAACGATTTTCATGACAAGGAAAACGATTTTAATTGCAAGGAAAACCAATTTTAATTGCAAGGAAAACCAATTTAATGACAAGGAAAACGATTTTAATTGCAAGGAAAATCAATTTAATTGCAAGGAAAACATCCGTCAGCATGATTAAATAAAAATAATGGACACGGAAAACAGAAACATGTATAAACTGTAAATTGTAAAGCCTATGAGAAAGGTATGAAATCAACAGGATGTTATAAAAAACAAGAAATTGGTCGAATAATAATTTGTGTCGGAGCAGAATAAATAGACAAAACAAATAGGGCAAGTACAAGTGTATAAGGCAGCGCAAGCCCTCAGTGAAATTTGTCTGCAAAGTTTTAGCACTTTACATTGGTCTGCATTCGGGCACTGAATTTTCCGACAGTTTCCATGAAGCGAATACTCTCCCCCAGCCAGGCAACCCACCGACCTTGGTTGCCCGACGAACAAAAGGCGCTGACAGCACTTGTCGTTTGCCGGGGAGGAATACAGACAAAAAAGCGTTTTTGATCTGGCCATAAAGCAAATTATGCTATACCATAATTTGGATACAAACTAAACAGTAATAAACTGCTAATAATTATTTATTATGAGTAAATCATATTTAAGTGTTGATTTCTCCACAAATAGTTACTCAGATGCAAAACTGACTGTAAAGGTAAATACCATCATTGAGAAATTGACCGGTAATGTTACTTTCAAGGCACTGGAAGCCGATGTAGTTGTTCTCAAAACAAAGAATGACTTATTAATTAGTTATTTGCCGAAAGTAGGCGACGGCAGCAAACTAACCACAGCTGAAAAAAACACGGCACGCAAAGACCTGGAAGATTATCTCCATATCATTGGCAACAGAGTGCAGGATATCAGTGGTGGCGATGAGCTGAAAATACTTAGTTCGGGTTTTGATCTGAGAGCAAAACCAGCTCCCATAGGTATGCTTCCAATGCCAACGGGTGTTACTGTAGCACAGGGACAACAAAGTGGTACGCTCGTTGTTAACTGGAATGTGGTAGGCAATACCTATCTGTACATGGTTCGTTATACAAATGCTCCTTCCAGTGCCACAAGTATCTGGAAGCAGGTTTCAACCGGAAAACACAAAACCATCCTGAGTGGTTTTAAACCGGGCGAAGCCATAGCCATTCAGGTGGCAGCAGCAGGTAGCGACCCGAATCTGGTATGGAGCACCGAGCTTATTGTGTATTGTATGTTCTAAGAGCTTAGCGGTAAATGGGTGCCAACATCCCAACGGACGCCTGTCAGTCATTTACCGGACAAATAAAGAGTTTTAAGAACATATCATCTTAATATTCATTCCACTTCGGACCTGGAATTATATTCTGATTTTCATCCCTCGGGGGCACTTCGCTTACCGAGGGATTTTTATATTTAGTCACTGCGGGGCTAAAAATTTGCTCGTAATAACCAATTTCCCGTAAGTCTTTTTAGCACGCAAACAACGCAAAATGCGCAAATTAACGCAATCTTATCAGATTGAAATTCAAACAACAACGTTTTACTTTAACGTGAGTTCGATATAAGTAAACAGCTTCCGATCAATTAAAGGTGGATTTTAGAATCCTGAAGGGTGGGGTGTAAAAAATATATTATAACTGAATAATTTATTCGTTCCTTTTATTTATCTTTGTAAGAAAATAATAATATGGAAGTATCAGATTTAAAATCCAAACTAACGCAGCGATCTAAGGA
>Ga0302167_10001441_pt1 | contig 10275 bp, 10 predicted proteins | sample I_Fen_N1_1_FD_193496 | JGI IMG/M metagenome (GOLD analysis project Ga0302167, IMG submission 193496) | Peat permafrost microbial communities from Stordalen Mire near Abisko, Sweden - I_Fen_N1_1 | ecosystem: Environmental > Terrestrial > Soil > Wetlands > Permafrost | place: Sweden: Abisko...
GTAGTCCGGCAATGAAATACTTCTGAGTATTTCCTTTTTCTTCCTGAAATACAGGGAAAACACCATAAGATAAAGCAAGCTGACGTGTTGAACGCTCATGGTAGCAAAGTGCCAGAATAGGATTTGTGCTACGATATGCAGACAGATTAAGAGCTGTTTTTCCGGTATATGTGTCTGTTATGATAGCTTTTGTGCCAAGTTTGATACTTGCTTCGTTAGCAGCGTTTGCCAGGAACGAAGTAATATCATTGGTACCGATATTAACAGGAATGTCATTTTCCGTTAATTTTGTTTTTTCGGCTTCTTTTGCCACGCTGGCCATTGTTCTTACAGCCTCTACAGGATATTTTCCGTAAGCAGTTTCGCCACTGAGCATTACTGCATCTGTGCGATAATAAATTGCGTTGGCAATATCTGTAATTTCGGCACGTGTAGGGCGTGGATTTTTAATCATAGTGTGTAGCATTTGAGTGGCTACAATTACCGGTTTGCGAGCTACAACACATTTGCGGATGAGGCGACGTTGAATACCCGGAATTTTTTCCTGAGCAACTTCGATACCCAAGTCACCACGAGCAATCATTACACCATAAGTGTATTCTAAAATTTCATCGATATTATCAACACCTTCCTGATTTTCAATCTTAGAAATTATTTTAATCGGGCTATTATGTTTATCGAGGATTGTTTGGATTTCAATTAAATCTTGTTTGTTGCGAACAAATGAGTGCGCAATAAAATCAAGGTCTAATTCGATAGCCAACAAAATATTTTTGCGGTCTTTTTCAGTAAGTGAAGGTAAATTGATACGTACGCCCGGTACATTCACACTCTTACGGCTTCCAAGGTTTCCGTTGTTAAGCACGGTACAATACAAGTATTGATCATCTTTTGAGTCAACTTGAAGATCAATTTCTCCATCGTCGAAAAGGATATTATCACCTACGTTCAAATCACGTACGAAGTGAGGATAATTTACTGCAATACAATCGCGGGTTGAAATCAAATCGGGATTTCCGATTATTTTTACCACGTCGCCTGTAAATAAATCAATTGAGTCATTTTCAACTACAGTAGTTCTGATTTCAGGACCTTTAGTATCCATAAGGATTGCAATTTGATTACTTACTGCGCGAACATTGTTCACGATTTTTTCAAATCCTTCGCGTTGTAAGTGGGCTGAGTTCATACGAACAACGTTCATTCCTTCGTTATACAATGAACGGATAAAATCCACTTCGCAACGTAAGTCGCTAATAGTAGCAACAATTTTTGTTGATTTAGACATAAAAACTTTAAATTATAATATTCTTAAAAAACTAATTTTGAGTTGTTTCTAATAAATTTTCATCAGAGAATTTATTAGAAATGTAATATAGAATCGACTGCCAGTCGATACGAATCCATTCCAAACCCGACAATACAACCCTTGCACGCCTCCGAAAGGTATGAATGGTGTCGAAAATCTTCGCGTTTGAAAACATTAGAAATATGAACTTCAATAACAGGAACCGTAATAGAGCGAATAGCATCAGCTATCGCGATAGAAGTATGGGTGTAAGCTCCGGCATTAAGTACAATGCCATCGTAGGTAAATCCGGTTTCGTGGAGTTTGTCTATAAGTGCTCCTTCCGTATTCGACTGGAAATAATCCAATTGAGCATCAGGATAAAGTAGTTTAAGTTCTTGAAAATAATTTTCGAAGGTTTGATTGCCATAAACTGTGGGTTCACGTTTTCCCAGCAGGTTCAGGTTTGGTCCGTTGATAATCTGTATTCGTTTCATGAAGATAACTTTTTAGATTTAATCAAATTGCGAATTGTAATGTAAAGTATATAGACAGAAGGAATTAGACAAACTCCATTGGCTATTATCATGGGTAAATTCTTTAAAAGAACACCGTAGAGAAACCACAAAGTGATACCCAGTGTCATAATAAAATACATACCCAGCGAAATACTTTTGGTGTCGTTCGTTTTAATTACTTTTATTGCCTGCGGAAATTGCGCAATAGCAGTGCAAAAGCCCGCAAAATAACCAATAACCACGATGTCAAACGCCATATTTCAAATTTTCTGCAAAAGTAGCAAAAAAAAACGACTTGCACAAAATGCGTGTAAATGCGCTAATTGATAAATTTTACGTATTTGAGCATATTTTGTTAGATCTCGTTTTGCTATGCTTAAAAAATAATATTGTATTTTTACAGTCGAAAAATAATTAAAACAAGTTTATGCAAAGGTATGTCTTAATATCTTTCCTTGGGGTAATCCTATCACGTAAAACTAAGAATAGCAACTTTACAATCAAATAAACAGAATACTACTCTATGAATTCACTAAAATTTCCACTTGATCTTACTTTTAAGATTACAACGTTCAGTAACGATTTTGTTGCTCAGGATGCTAATGGGCAAACTGTGGCATACGTACGCCAGAAAATGCTGAAGCTAATTGAAGAAATACATGTTTTTAATAACGAGAGTCGGTCGGAATTAAACTACACGATTAAAGCAAATAAATGGCTCGATTTCTCAGCTTCCTACCTGTTCACAGATAAATACGGACGAGATTTGGGGCGCATCACGCGCAAAGGTTGGGCTTCGCTCTGGAAAGCCAATTATGATATCTTTGATGAAGCTCAGATAGAAGATTTACATGTCAGCGAAGAAAATCCCTGGGCAAAAGTATTCGATTCGTTGTTGGGCGAGGTGCCTGGTGTAAATCTGCTTACCGGTTATTTCTTTCATCCATCATACGCTGTGGCTCGCCCCGATGGCACTCTGGTGGCTCGTTTACGTAAAGTTGCTTCATTTTTTGGACGTAGGTTTGTTATTGAAAAACTGGCTGAATTTGAAAAAGGCGAGGAAGAACGTATCTTACTCGGCTTGATGATGATGATTTTATTGGAGCGTCAAAGAGGTTGATTGACCGGAAATTCTTTATTGAATCAAATTACATGTCCGATGGATTATCGGACATGTAATTTGATTGTTGACTTCAGTTTATACTTCAGAGCTTCTTTAACTCCTCTTCTGCATTGAGTTGATCAATTACCCGGACTTTATATAAAATCTGCATTTGGTAAGACTTATCCATGATGGCGTTATACATATTCGTAACACCGTCGTAACCCATTGAATGAAAGTCTTGTTTCATCGTTGCACAGTTAGGGTGCTCCTTAATATACTTCAACAGCGGTTTTGACACATCAAAGAATACCGAAACGCCTCCTTTGTTCATGAATCTGGACAATGCAGGTATACTGTCAACTCCTTTCAGTACCGGAAGTCCCCACAGCATTTGTATTCCATCAATTTTCTTGGGCTTTTTCAGCGATAAGGTTAACAGGTCTTTGCCATAGTCGCTCATTTCGAAGGCAAAAAGAATGTTTTCTATACTGTTTTGATTAATGACAGACCTGAATCCGTTTAAGCGTTCTTTCATGTTTTCTGCATTGGGACCACTACTCAGGATGATAATTTTTTTGTTTTGATTTTTATTCTTTGCCAATAATTTCAGCATTGTTTGAGCACATATGATTCCTGCTTCTTTATTGTCGGTGCCGACATAAAAAATGCGGTTACTTTTAGGGCAGTCCGAATCGAATGTGCCTACTTTTATTCCTGCTTTTATGGCCCTGTCTATAGGTTCCTTGAGCAATTCGGCATCGTTACAGCTTATCAGAATACCGTCCACTTTGTACTGTATCAGATTTTCAATGAGTTCAACCTGTTTCTTGCCGTCGTTAGAGGTGGGTGCTTCCCATGTGATCGTAATTCCAAGTTCTTTGCCGGCTTTAATGGCACTTTCTTTTACCTGATCGAAAATTTCATTATCGACCTTGGGGATGATGGCAATGACAATATTGTCCTTAGGTGAATGTTTTACATTCGCATTTTGCTTACATGAAATGAGAAGCCCTGTGAGAAGGCAAATTACCAATAGAGAGAGTCCTGCTTTTTTCATAATATTTATATTTTAAAGATTAGAAAATTGGTTACTTCTTTAAAAAGGCAAATATTCTTAAGTAATTTGGATCTAAGGTAATAATAGATGATTGGTACTATTGTCATTAAAACAAATTACGATAATTTTTGTTCTGTTTAGAATCTATTTAAGAGTTATCACTTTAGCCTAAAGCACATATCAGTATCCAGGCGAACATTTTCAGGCGGGATGAAAGGTCTTTAGATACTGATTAAATCATACCCCTGGCTTTTAGTTCAAGGTATTTGTTGATAGTATCTACTGTCAGGTTTTCTGGTTGTGTGAGGATGGACTGGATGCCGTGTTTTTTCAGTTCGTGTACGATAAGTCTCTTTTCAAACGCAAATTTCTCAGCAATAATTTTATCGTATATTTCCTGAGTGCTTTTGGCGGAATGGGTAATGATTTGATTTAGCTCTGTATTGTCAAAGAAAACAACAATGAGCAGATGGTTTTTTGCGATACCTTTCAGATAAATGAGTTGACGACGCAATGCATCCAGCGTTTCGAAATTGCTGTAGAGCAATATTAAACTGCGCTGTGTGATAGCCTGTTTAATGTCTACATACAGTCTGCTGAAGTCACTTTCCATAAAATCAGTATCGATGCGATACAGTGTTTCCATCAATTTGTGCATTTGACCCGCACGACGGTCGGCAGTCACATAATTTTCCACTTTCTTAGAAAAGGTAAACATACCTGCTTTGTCCTGTTTCTTCAATACGATATTGCTCAGTGCCAACGTGGAATTGATAGCGTAGTCGAGCAAACTTAGCCCCATAAAAGGCATTTGCATGGAGCGGCCTGTATCAATAACCTGATAGACGGGCTGAGATTTTTCGTCCTGATACTGGTTTACCATCAGCTCATTTTTTTTCGAGGTGGCTTTCCAGTTGATGGTGCGCATGTCATCGCCCTGTACATAGTCTTTTATTTGCTCAAACTCCATGGTGTGCCCTATCCGCCGAATTCGTTTCAATCCGTATTGAGTCAACGTATTGGAAAAAGCCATCATATCATACTTCCGTAGCTGGATAAACGATGGATAGGTGGGGATGGTTGCATTTTCTGAAAACACATAACGTTTTGCCACCAGCCCAATGACGGATTTTGTGTATACGTTCAATTTGCCATAAACATACTCTCCCCTTTTGGTAGGTCGCAGTGAATACTCAATCTCTCTTTTTTCTTTAGCAATAAGCCGGAGATGAACCAGAAAATCACGTTTCTGAAACTGAAAAGGGATTTCGTCGATAATCTCCAACCTGACCGGTATAGGATAATTGTTATTCAGGCTGATACGGATGATGTTGTCATCACCGTTTGATAATTTGTCGGGTAATTCGCGTTCGGCTACAATGCCTTTGCGGAGCGAGTAAAGTATAAAAAAATCGGCTACGGTAATCATTAAAAACAACACCAGCAGAATCAATGCAACATCAAACAACCATTTCACAAAAACTGAAATAAAGAACACACCTCCTAATCCCATCAGGAGATAGAAAAACCGTTGATTGATATAAACTGACCTGAGTGTTTTCATTTAACGTGGAACTTCTACCGATTCGATAATTTGTTTTACTATTTCCTCTGCTTTTAAACCTTCCATTTCTTTCTCGGGCGACACGATGAGGCGATGCTGCAATACTGCTACTGCTGAGTCTTTGATATCTTCGGGCGTTACAAAATCGCGTCCACGAAGTGCTGCAAATCCTTTGGAAGCATTGAGAATAGCCAGCGAAGCACGTGGCGAAGCACCCAGGTACAGAAACGGATTTTCGCGAGTGTTATTTACAATCTTGGCAATGTATTCGATAATATTTTTCTCGACAATAATGCGACGAACAATGGATTTGAATTCGGCAATTTTATTTCCCGAAATAACATGTTTTACGTCGGCGGTTTTATCGCCATCCACGGCTTCATGTTCGCGGCGGATAATTTCATATTCATCCTCCAATGCCGGATAGTCAATCACAACCTTGAACATAAACCGGTCGAGCTGTGCCTCGGGCAATCGGTATGTTCCTTCCTGCTCAATGGGGTTTTGAGTAGCCATTACCAGAAACGGAGCATCCATTTGATAGGTTTTACCGTCGATGGTTATCTGGCGTTCGTCCATAACTTCGAAAAGTGCTGCCTGAGTCTTGGCCGGAGCACGGTTTACCTCATCAATCAGTACCAGATTGGCAAATATAGGTCCTGGGCGAAACTCAAATTCCGTCTTTTTCAAGTCGAAGACCGAGGTTCCAAGAATATCGGCCGGCATCAAATCAGGAGTGAACTGTATACGGCTGAATTTTACATCTACGGCTTTGGCCAGCAATTTCACGGCTATGGTTTTGGCTACGCCCGGCACGCCTTCCAGTAGCACATGTCCGTTGGCCAACATAGCTACCAGCAGGTGGTCAATCATTTTGTTTTGTCCTACTATCACTTTTTTAAGTTCCAGACGTACAGCATCCATGCTTTGCTGTAGTTCCGTAAGATCAATACGCGATTCGAAACGAATATCGGTTGATTCAGTTTGTTCGTTTTCCATATTATTTCAGTTAGTTATGTGTTTTATTTTCTTCTTTCCAAAATTCTTCGGTCAGGCTGTTTAGTTTCACTAAGTCAGTCTGTCGGGCAGATTTCGTTTTCTCAAAATTGTTGATAAAAAGCAAAATTGACTCAATCAGCGCTTTATCCTTGCCGGATTTGCTGTGTAGTTTGTCTGCAAAGCTTTCATCCAATTTATTGGTGTCCAGATAATACCTGTGTCGTATTCGATCCAGAAAGTAAATAATTTTCTTTTCGACGATATTGGGAATGTCGCCTTCCAGAAAATAAAGATTACCGATTGTTTGTACAAATTCTACGGTGGTGTTTTTCAGTGGAGTTATTACCGGCACTACACGTTGCCGACGCTTAGCATTAAACAATATGTAAAGCAACATGCCATATATAAACAGTAGCCAGGTAGCTCGTAGTGCCGGATAGCGAAATATAACCGAAAGTATTGTCTCGTTTATAGGTTCGCCCGTGTCTCGTGTCTGACCCTTGACAAACCACACAACCGGTTTATCGTGTGTGATATACGAAAGAATGTGTGCAGCATAATCGGCAGAACTAGCGTCGGAAAGGAGTGCTACGTTGGTAAACACTTGGGGCTGATTGTGCAGGTAAATGTATCCTTTACCATATTTTATCCGGATAAAATTCGGGTAAACCACGTTGTCCGGCATCTGGGTTGTACCTAAAATGGCTGTAACACTCGAATCCATTTTTGTAAAAGCAAAGGAGTTGAGCACAGGACGCAAATAGAATTTTTTATCGTGCCAGCTGCTCATGCATAGGCTAAGTCTTATTGAGTCAATTTTTTTCAGACTTATACTCGGATCAGCATCGGCATATTGTAATTTCAGTGTATCAGTAAATGACTTCACGTAATTCTCTGCGCTTATCCAAAGGTTATTTCCTTTACTCACCTCTTTCAACAGGGTAGAGTCAATATAATCATAAGCATTCTGTTTTATGATTAAAAAATTGACCTTTGATTTGTTTTTGCTGATATATTCATAAGGCGTTTCGGTGATGCGTTTTAGTCGCCCTTTCGGTATTATTTTATCCACTTCATGATTAAATACATACAAATCAAGTGGATTTTTATTGTCAAGCGAATAAGTTGGCGTCCAATCAACTGGTTTTGGACGCGATTTTTGTATGAAGAACACGACGAGAATCACTCCGAGCAACACAGCCAGGTATATTTTAAATGTTTTATCCATCTTTGTTCTCCTTCCGCAAATGAGTCAAAAACGCTTTTCGGGCTGCCACATATTCATCGTCGGTTATCGAAAATTCGCCGTACCAAATATTGTTGTACAGGTATGAAAGGTACGCAAATTGTTTCCGCAAAGTTTCATCTCTTAACTCCGCCAGATAGTCGGCATTTGTTTTTTCGGGCAGCCACACGATGAGATCTTTGTCTTTGAGACTTTTTAGTAACCACAAGTAATATAGCCGGATGCTCTGACGTGTATTACCTTGTTTTTCTATCTCGGATATAAGTTGCTCAAAGTCGGCAGACTGGATAAGTTGTTCTGTGTTATTGATATCGATTACCACCGAATCATTTTTTTTATGGAAAAACCAGGTTCCTTTGTGGTTCATGTAAACCCTGACAATGAAATAGATAACTACCAGAATAATTAGGAGGCACAATATCCTTATACTCCACAGCGTAACACTGGCAGCCTTGTTTAATGAATCAAGTCCCAGTAACTTTTTCAGCAGTTCATTTATTTTCTCGAGTAGTCGGGCAAAAAATGATTTACTGACGTCTTCCTGTTTATAATTAAAATCATTATCGCTCAGATATTTTTTTCGGAACTTGGGGTTGAGCGTCACCACCTTTCTGTCGGTAGTGTCCGTGGGCACCGATTTGAGAACCTTTTCGATTTCGGTAATCCGATCTTTAGGTGTCTCTATATGGAGTTTATCCATTACTGATTTAGGACTTATCCGAACGGAGTCGGGCTTTGCAAACAAAAAAGATTGCGAAGCCAGGAACAGATAAAATATAAGCAGGGTTTTATTCCTCTTCATTCTTGCCTATATTATCGATCTCCGAATAAGCATCGTAATGTTCGGTTGCTTCCTGCGAGCTATAATAAATTATTCCCTGATGTACATACAAGATATTATACAATACATACGAAACAATTGTACCCAGGATATAAATAGCTGTCATGGTGGGCGACAGGTTTACAGGAGAGGGTGTGCCACCCGATGAAATCAGCGTAGCTATTGACATCATGCTGGGTATCATGGTGATGGTGCTACCTAATATAGAAACAGCAAAGAGCAAGGCTACTGTGGATCCGATAATGCTCCAGTAATTGCTGAACACAATTCTACGTCCTTCGCCTACAGCTTCAAAAAAGCCGACTTCCTCTTCCATATAAACATACAGCGCCTGCATGTACCAGGCCATGATAGTAGGGACGGATAGCAAGAGAAGCGGAATTCCGACAAGAATAAAACAAAGCACAACCCCCAAAGCAAAAATTATCATTGCGAGTGGAAAAAGCGTGAACATGGAAATGAGTCCGAATAAAAAAATGCGCGCTGCGTATCCTTTCATTTTAGTAAAAATTTCGGAAGGAGTGAACGTATCTCGATCGGTTTCTTTAATCAACTTCATGTGAGCCATTGGGTAGGCTATAGTGAAGATGGAGAAAACAATCATTACAACAAAGAATATAGCTCCCATACTGAAAAAAGATCCCATGTCGTTGGTGTACATCGAAAACGGATTGGCACTGGGTTTTTGCATACTAAGCATATTCTGCATACTGCTCCTGAACATAAAGTAATAAACCAAACTCCACACAAGCATTAAAGCTCCGTTGATAATGAGGTAGTTCTTTAAGAAGTTTTTCCCGAACTGCTTCAAATACTGCATAGTGTCGCCAATGTAGGCGCTGAAATCACGTTTTTTGTAAAGTTGAAATACTGACATGGCTTTGCTTTTTGTTTACAATGGTTGGATATAGTAAGTAATAAAATGAGATGATTGACAATGTAGAAATAATGATCAGAACATTGAGCCACAGAGGCATGGTGTTCGAGTGGCGGGTTACGAACCCTTCGATAAATCCGGCAGCCACAAAAAATGGCACTGTACTAATGAACACTTTCAGACTATCCTGTACACCTATTTTAAAAGAGTAGATTCTGGAGTAAGTTTTTGGAAAAAGAAATGAACCCGCCAGTATAAATCCTGCAGCCGTTGAGATTACAATGCTGAATATCTCCATCGCTCCGTGAAGCCATATACCTCTGATGCTTTGACCCAATACTCCATGCTCGTAAAAGAAATACTGAAACGAGCCCAGCATAATGCCGTTTTGCAACGCAATGTAAAAAGTCAGTATGCCGGCCGATAGTCCGTATATATAAGCACTGGCTGCCACTCCTATGTTATTCATGGTGATGCCGATAAACGAGCCGAATGAGTTCCCTGATTTGTAAACAGCCATGGGGTCACCTTTGGCTATGTTCTCCAGGGTTTTGTTTACATAAGCGTCGCCCAGCACCAGTCTCACGAATGTACGGTCGTATCGGGCCGAGAGCGCTCCCAACAGACTGAAAAAGAAGAACAGTACGAAAGCAAAAATTATTTTTTTGCGGTGACCGTAGACAATGGTGGGAACTTCTGTTTTAAAAAAATAAGCCACCCGGTTGTGTTCTATTCGTCGGGTCTTGTAAATTTTTCTGTATATTTGCGACACCAAAAAGT
>Ga0302167_10001444_pt1 | contig 10266 bp, 10 predicted proteins | sample I_Fen_N1_1_FD_193496 | JGI IMG/M metagenome (GOLD analysis project Ga0302167, IMG submission 193496) | Peat permafrost microbial communities from Stordalen Mire near Abisko, Sweden - I_Fen_N1_1 | ecosystem: Environmental > Terrestrial > Soil > Wetlands > Permafrost | place: Sweden: Abisko...
TGGTGAGAAAGGTTTTTTGTATTTAACATACATTTATACACGTAACCATCTCACATCTGATTGTTGACCAAAAGAAGCACGACGAGTACGAGAATAGTATAAATGCGTTGAGAAGTCATTTTTGTATCTTTTTTCGGCTGCAAAGATAAGGCAAGAAATTGAAACCTCAAATAGTTTGGAAGAAATAATTGTTATTTTTGTATAGATTGTAAGGAATCGGGCTTATTTTATTCGAAAAAATCATTATTCGATATAAAATGAGCAATTTCGACATTAATGTGTTATATAAAAATATAATTGACGCAAAGATATGCAGTCTAAAATGGACAATGACAGCAAATTTATATTATTTTTGCAAGCAATTTTGACAATAACCATGGAAAAAAAATACTATCAATATATTAGCCGAATCAATTCACCTACTGACTTAAAGGCAATTAGCAAAAATGAGCTTCCGGCCGTATGTGATGACCTCCGACAGTTTATTATCGATGAGGTTTCAAAAAATCCGGGTCATTTGGGTTCCAGTTTGGGTGTGGTTGAGCTTACGGTTGCAATTCATTACGTTTTCAACACGCCTCACGACCGCATAGTATGGGATGTTGGCCATCAGGCTTACGGGCATAAAATTCTGACCGGACGACGTGATCAATTTTATACCAACAGACAATTCAAAGGATTATGCGGATTTCCGACTCCTAAAGAAAGCGAATACGATTCTTTTGGTGTGGGGCATTCATCCACCTCCATATCGGCAGCATTGGGTATGTCTGTAGCTTCGCTGCTTAAAGAAGAGAAAAACCGAAATGTCGTGGCAGTCATCGGAGATGGAGCTATGACGGGCGGTTTGGCATTCGAAGGATTGAACAATGCATCGGTAAACAAGAACAACCTGTTGATTATTCTGAACGACAACCAGATGGCTATAGACCCTGTACAGGGTGGATTTACGCAATATCTGGTAGATATAACTACTTCGCGAACCTACAATAAAATAAGGTTTAAAGCAGCTAATCTGCTAAAAAAGATGAATATCATTACCGATGATAATATTCATCGGATAACGAAATTCAATAACAGCGTAAAAGCAACCTTATCCAACCAGAATAATATCTTCGAAGGAATGAATATCCGCTACTTTGGACCGGTGGATGGTCATGACGTAGATGGATTGATACGAATAATGTCCGAAATTAAGAATTTCAAAGGACCAAAAGTACTGCATGTTATTACCAAAAAAGGTAAAGGCTATGAGCCCGCCGAAAAATCGGCAACAGTGTGGCATGCGCCGGGTAAATTTAATGTAGAAACTGGCGAACGAAGCACTTGTGCTCCCGGTGACCCTACTCCCCCACTCTTTCAGGATGTTTTTGGAAAAACGTTGCTAAAGCTGGCATTGAGTAACGAAAAGATAATGGGAATAACTCCCGCCATGCCCTCAGGTTGTTCTATGACTTTTATGCAGCAAGAGTTGCCAAACAGAGTTTTTGATGTGGGAATTGCCGAAGGGCATGCCGTAACATTCTCGGCCGGAATGGCTAAAGAAGGCTTGCTGCCGTTTTGCAATATCTACTCTTCGTTTATGCAACGTGCTTATGATAACGTGATTCACGATGTGGCGTTGCAGAATCTGAACGTGGTGTTCTGTCTGGACAGAGCTGGAATAGTCGGTTCTGATGGAGCAACCCATCACGGATTATTTGATTTGGCATACATGCGTTGCATTCCTAATATGACCATAGCTGCTCCGCGCAACGAAATTGAACTCAGAAACCTGATGTTCACCGCTCAACAACCCGACATGGGACCTTTTGTAATTCGCTATCCACGTGGCAAAGGAACTATCGTTGACTGGCGACAGCCCATGAAAGCGATGGAAATTGCCAAAGGAGAATGCATGAAAGAAGGTGAAGACCTGGCAGTACTGACTATAGGAACCATGGCTATCAATGCTCAAAAGGCTATTGAACAACTGGAAAAAGAACAGGGAATATCCGTTGCACACTACGATATACGCTTTCTGAAACCAATTGACGAAACAATGCTTCACGAAATTGGTAAAAAATTCAAACAAATAGTGACGATAGAGGATGGCGTTATTCAGGGAGGATTTGGTAGCGCAGTACTCGAATTCATGTCGGAACATAATTATACACCTCAGCTTAAGCGACTTGGTATTCCCGACAGCTTTATTGAACACGGAACACCCGAAGAACTTTATAACATGCTGGGACTGGATACTGACGGAATAGCCAAAAGCATAACAGACTGGATAGGTTGTGCAAAAAACCTAAAGCACGAAAAGCTTAAAGTATAAAAAACAAACAAGAAAAGATGGATTAGCTATAGGAAATATTCTATAGCTAATCCGCTTTATAGCCGAACAATCAACAGCCGGATGGAGTTATTTAATTGCATTCATTTCAGTATAAAAATATGAAATGTCGCTAACAAAAAATACAAAAACGATGAATTTACAAATAAACTCTTATCAATTTGGCGAACGCCCCGACGTTACGAAACCCGATCCTGATTTTTACAAAGTACTTGGCGAAAAAGGTATACGGAATATGGTAAACAAACATTACGACCTGCTGCGCGAGAGTGAGATAAAAAAATTATTTCCAAAAGACGATGCCGATCTTGAAATAGCCAAACAAAACTCTGCCGATTTTATGATTCAGATTTGCGGAGGACCTGATTATTTCAGCCAACACAGAGGAAGACCTATGATGATGGATCGGCACTCTCAATTTTCCATTGCTCCCGAAGGCAGAGTGGTTTGGCTAAATTGTTATAAAAAAGTGCTTCTTGAACTTGATATTCCTGAAAATTTAGTACTTTCGTTCTGGAATTATATCAATGTCTTTTCCAATTGGATGGTCAATACACCCGGCGGAGATTTTAGGATTAAAGGAAAAATATAACTCCGAAAATAAAAATCAACATCACTTATTTTTCGATGAAAAAAACTTTAATCATTTTCATTTCTATTCTTGCTATTAACGGGTTTTCGCAAACCGCCATTTCAGCTAAAGAACCTATACGACTGTTGGACAACGAACACAAAAAGACTAAGCTAACAAAACTTCTGAGCGAAGCGAAGTGGAATAAACTTTTCCCGAACCGATATGGCTGCAACTCCATTGACCCGCTTAAATTAACCGGCGATTTTTATTCATTCAAAGCATTTGTAGAAGCGGCTAAACATTTTCCCGATTTTGTGAACGGCGATACTGAGACTCAAAAGCGTGAATTGGCAGCTTTTTTGGCCAATATTGCTCAGGAAACCAGCGGTGGCTGGGCGGAGGCTCCGGGCGGCTATTTCAAGTGGGGGCTTCGCTATGTTGAAGAAAACCAGAAAGGAATAATCAATCCGTATGCCGATTCGTCGAAGAAAAACTATCCTCCCGTGGCAGGTAAATACTACTATGGCAGAGGTCCTAAACAATTAAGCTGGAATTATAACTACGGACAATTCAGCGAAGCCTGGTTTGGTTCTAAAGATACGTTGCTACTTCATCCCGAATTACTGGCAGAAGACGGCGAATTAGCATTTGCATCGGCTCTCTGGTTTTGGATGACGCCACAATTTCCGAAACCATCATGCCACGATATAATGACTGGCAAATGGAAACCCACTGCCAATGACCTGCAAAAAGGACGGGTACCCGGCTTTGGGGCAACTTTGAACGTGATAAATGGCGGGGTGGAGTGTGGAAATGGTAATGAACTAGAAGAAACATCTTATCGTTACGAATATTATAAGTATTTTTGCAACTACTTACATGTTTTGCCGGGTGAAAACATTACCTGCACCGAACAGAAACCTTTCGGACAATAAAAAAAATAACTCTCATTTTTTTCATCTTACTCTGCGTCGAGCTTATAAATTGGTAGAATATACCGGTTACCAAATATAATTGGCGGGATTAAATACAAATATTAATTATTAAAACGTAGAAATCATGGCAAAATCTCAGGATGCAAAAAAAACAGTAAAAAAAGAACCTCTTAAAACTCCGAAAGAAAAAAAAGAAGAAAAGAGAGAAAAGAAGTTGAAAAAAGGCTAATCCCTGTTCATAAAAAAAATACAACACACATTAAAGCAAATTAATATGAAGGTATTATTTATAGGAGGAACAGGCAACATCAGTTCGGCATGTTCTGAGCTGGCAATCAGTCGTGGTATTGATCTATACCATTTAAACAGAGGTATCAGTGCAAGTACACGAGCTATAAAAGGAGTTAAAACAATTACAGCTGATATAAGAAATTTCGATGAAGTGCAACAAGCTATTGCTGATCATCACTTCGATGCCGTGGTTGATTTTATAGCTTTCCTGCCGGAGCATATCCAACATGATATACAGCTTTTCACTGGTAAAACTGAACAGTTTGTATTTATCAGTTCGGCTTCGGCATACCAAACTCCACCCGAAAAACTCCCCGTAACCGAAGAAACTCCACTGAGCAATCCTATCTGGGAATATTCAAGAGATAAAATTGCTTGTGAAGATATGCTTAAAGCCGAATTTCAGAAGAATGGATTTCCATATACCATAGTTCGTCCATCGCACACGTACAGCAAAACGCTCATCCCCCTTGAAGGCGGATACACCGTGCTGCACAGAATGCTGAAAGGGCTGCCGGTTGTGGTTCATGGCGATGGGTCGTCTATCTGGACACTGACTCACCATGCCGATTTTGCAGTAGGGTTAGTAGGTTTGTTAGGTAATAAAGCTGCTATCAACGAAGCTTTTCATATCACATCCGACGAATGGCTATCGTGGGATAGTATCTTCGCAATTATGGCTACTGAACTGGAAGTTACGCCCCATCTGGTGCATGTTCCATCAGAAATAATTGCCCGATATGACAAAAGCATGGGCGATAGTTTGCTGGGCGATAAAACTCACAGTATGATTTTTGATAATACCAAAATCCGTAAGTATGTTCCGGACTTCAATCCCCGCATTGGATTCCGACAAGGAGTAAAAGAAATAGTGGATTGGTACAAGGAAAACATGATAAACGAAGAGCCGGACGAACATATCAATAATATAATGAACAAAATAATTGATGATTTTAGAAAATTATAATTTTCGATTGTTTGGTCTTTAGCATTCTGGACAAATAAAATAACAAAAATCCCCTTCAGTCAGAGACTGTCGGGGATTTTTGTTATTTATGCTAAAAAACATATTAATTTTTATTGATAAATATTTGGGAGTTTATTTTATAAACCTTAAATTTGCGGATCGAGTTATGAGAAGATTTAGTAAAACCACTCAAAATTCACTTATTCATTCTTTTACTTGTTATTATCTTTTTGAACTATTTATAAACTTAACAAAAAATGAAAAAATGAAAAATGAACTATTGCCAAAAAGATTCCCCGGATTAAACGGAGAAGTTTATGCCGGATTTTGGATCCGTGTAGCCGCCAAACTTGTAGATGTTATAATTATGTTACCTGTAATTGTGCTCTTAATGTACGTGAACAGCTTAAGTAAGTCGGCCTATTTTTATGCCATTATACCAAGTTTGCTTGTAAATATTATTTACGAAGTTGTGTTGGTAAAAATCTACGGTGGTACACCCGGCAAATTGATTATGGGAATAAAAATAATACAAAAAAACGGTGATGATATCGACTGGCGTGCTGCCTGCTACAGGTATTCCGTTGAATTCTTTCTGGCCATTCTGGGTGTTTATGTAATGATTCTGACACTAAACATGATTGACGATGCGACCTATACAAGTTTAGGGTTTCTCAAAAGAAGTCAGTTACTTGCAGACATTAATCCTATCCCAAATAAGGTGCAATCATGGCTAAATGGAGCGTGGATCATTATCGGACTTATCGTCTTAGTTTTCAATGCCAGAAAACGTTCAACCCACGATTTTATAGCCGGAACGGTAGTTATAAAAGCAGTGATGCTGGATAAAGTCAGACAGATAATAAGTCAGACAGATACCGAAGAAGCAGAATAATCATATCGCAACGAATGAGATGACAAATAGTGATAAAGTGATTGAAAGTCATTTTATCACTATTTTTTTCATAAGCATGTTTATAGTTTACTACAGTATTTTCCATTACAGCTTTTTTGTATCTTTGCAAAAACGCAACAGAGTTATAGGTAACCAATGAATGAGAAGAAAAAAGTAGTCGTAATAGGTGCAGGTGTGGGTGGAATAGCCACAGCCGTTTTTCTGGCACAAAAAGGCTTTGCCGTAGAAGTATACGAGAAAAATGCCAACCCGGGCGGGCGGTGCGGTCAAATGCTGCAAGCCGGGCATAGGTTCGATCTCGGAGCTACCATCTTGCTCATGCCATCGCTCTACCGACAGGTTTTTTCGGCACTGGGTATGGACATGGACAAAGAGCTTGAAACCACTTCACTGAAACCTGTTTATAAATTATTTTTCAGCGACGGCTCCGACTTTGCTTTTACCCGTAAACCAGAGAGAATGAAATCGCAACTGGAAGCTATAGAACCCGGAAGCAATGCGCATTACGAACGGTACATAAAAGAAGGCTATGGTTTCTTTCAGCAATCGATGGACGGTTTACTTAACAGGAACTTTTATCACATGTTTCAGTTTATAAATCTGAAGAGTGTTTGGTTGCTTATTAAACTGAAAACCTGGATAAAACACACTGACTACATCAAACGTTTTTTTAAAGACCGTCGTCTGCAAATGGCGTTTACTTTTCAGAATATCTACGTGGGGCAGAACCCCTATAGGCAGCCGGCATTTTTCTCCATGCTACCCGCTGCCGAAATCACCGAAGGAGCTTTGTTTCCTCAAAGCGGAATGCACAAGGTAGTAACCAAACTACTTGAAAAAGCACTGGCACTGGGAGTTAAGTTTCATTATAAGAAACCAGTAGCTAAAATCATTGTAAGCAGTAATAAAACTAATGGAATTCAACTGGAAAACGGCAAGATAATCAATGCTGACCTAGTGATAGCCAATGCCGATTTACCCTATGTCTACTCGGAACTTTTACCCGATAAAAAAGTAGCTACCCGGTTGAAAAAAAAAGAGTATTCCTGCTCAGCCATTGTTTTCCATTGGGGGATGGATAAAGTATATCCACAGCTGGATCATCATAGTATTTTTCTGAACGATCCTTACAAAAAAGGTATGGAGAAAATTTTTGATGAAAAATCCTTATCAGACAATCCCAGCTTTTACATACATGCTCCTACCCGAACCGATAAGTCGGCAGCTCCCGAAAATGAAGATACGCTTTCAATCATTGTGCCGGCTCCTCAACTGGATGGAAACTTGGATCAGGATTGGCAAAAACTAAAACAAACGGCGCGTGAAGGAGTAATCGGCCGGCTAAAAGAAGCCGGAATGACCGACATTGAAGAGCATATAAAGTTTGAAACATGTTACCTTCCAAAAACATGGGAAAGCTACTGCAATGTCACCAATGGTTCTGTATTCGGCAGCTTAAGCCATACTATTTTTCAGATGGGATATTTTCGTCCACACAACAACCACAAAAAATATAAGAACCTTTATTTCGTGGGAGGAAGTACGCATCCGGGCAACGGAGTACCGCTGGTACTACTATCGGCAAAACTGACGAGTGAGAAAATAATGAAAAATATAAAAACGACGCCTAACTCCTAAAGGAGGTCTATAATTGAATCTATGAAACTTTATACAGAAGTTTTTCATTCGATCGATTTCGAAAAGATAATCGATCATCCGAATATATTGATAGCCGCCCGTTTTTGGGACGAAGAAAGATATCAGGCTGCAAAGGTTTGTTATAAATTCATGCGTGCCATCGACGACCTCATTGATAATTATAAAACAGAGCATAAAACCATTGCAATTGAAGATAAAGCTCAATTTGAACGGGAAGTAAACACGTGGATCAACACCATTCTGAGTGCATCAGAAAACAGCCCTACACAAAACGAAATAATTCAGACTGTTCAGCGATTTCATATCCCGGCCTGGCCACTCGAAGCTTTTGCCAAATCGATGATTTATGATGTTTACAACGATGTATTCCCAACATTGCAACATTATCTTGATTATGCCAGTGGTGCATCGGTAGCTCCGGCTTCTATCTTTGTGCATTTATGCGGATTAAAAAAAGAGAACAATCAATATATCGCACCAAAATTCGATGTAAAACAAGCTGCAACACCTTGTGCCATTTTCAGCTACGTGGTACACATCATTCGGGATTTTGTAAAAGATCACACCCATAATCTCAATTATTTTCCGGACGATTTAATGGCTAAGAATGGGCTTAACAGAGAAAATCTGTTGGCTATGGCCAATGGTGCTGAAATTACATCGGGTTTTCGAGAAATGATTCGCGAACTTTACGCTGTAGCCGATGACTATCGCCAAAAAACGTACGAAGTCATGCAAAGCATTAAACCGCAGCTAGAACCCAGGAGTCAGCTAAGTCTTGAGATTATTTTCTCGCTTTACCTGATGGTTTTTGAGCGTATCGATATCGAAAACGGAACCTTCACTACCGAAGAGCTAAATCCGACTCCACAGGAAATTAAGGAACAGGTTTGGAAAGTGATGAAGGAATTCAACAAACAAACTGTACTATGAATAAAATCATTGCACTAATTATCTTGTCCACATTTAGTTTGACGACCTTTGGACAACAGACTGCAAGCTGCGAAACATGGAAACAACAGGTAGCTTCAACCGAAAAAGCTTTCGAAAAAATGGCTCACGACAAGGGCATTACGGAAGCTTTCTACCAGTTTGCCGATAGTATGGCAGTAATAAACAGGGGAAACGACTCGCTTATTTACGGTAAAGAAAGTATCCGGCATTTTTACGCACTGAAAAACTATAGCAACGCTACCATAAACTGGACACCCGATTTCATTCAGATTTCCGACGACGGAACGTTGGCCTATACCTACGGAAAATACAATTGGAAATTTAAACAAGTCGATGGAAGTACCAAAGAATTCACAGGCATTTTTCACACCGTATGGAAGAAACAAAAAGATGGAAGCTGGAAATACGTGTGGGATTAAATAGAAAACTATTGATTAAAAAATCAACTCTTTACCCATTTTCCAATTCCCCCTTTCTTTGTATATTTGCACTCCGAATTTTCAATCAATCAGTTAAACAATTCAACGATTACATACAATAATATGGCAGACGATAAAAAAGTTATTTTCTCTATGGTGGGAGTCAGCAAGGCATTTTCACCACAAAAAAAAGTATTAAACAACATTTATCTTTCATTTTTCTACGGTGCTAAAATCGGAATCATAGGTCTCAATGGCTCAGGTAAATCCACTCTGCTGAAAATCATAGCCGGAGTTGAAAAAACGTTCGATGGCGAAGTGGTTTTCTCTCCCGGATACTCAGTAGGTTACTTAGAACAAGAGCCTCACCTCGACCCGACTAAGACTGTGAAAGAAATTGTTCAGGAAGGCGTTCAGCAAATAGTAGATATGCTTGCTGAGTACGAACGCATCAACGAACAATTTGCTGAACCCGATGCCGATTTCGACAAACTGATTGCCCGTCAGGGTGAACTGCAGGAATTACTGGATCATGCAGATGCGTGGAATCTGGATAATAAATTGGAGCGTGCTATGGATGCACTTCGCTGCCCCGATGAAGATGCTCAGGTTTCTGTACTTTCAGGAGGTGAACGTCGTCGTGTGGCGCTCTGCCGCCTGTTACTTCGCCAGCCCGATATATTATTACTCGATGAGCCAACCAACCACCTGGATGCCGAATCGGTAGAATGGCTGGAGCATTACCTTCAACAATATGCCGGAACTGTAATTGCCATTACCCACGATCGATATTTTCTTGATAATGTTTCGGGCTGGATTCTGGAACTGGATCGTGGCGAAGGAATTCCGTGGAAAGGAAATTACACCTCGTGGCTGGAACAAAAAACCACCCGCATGGCCAGCGAAGAAAAGCAAGCCAGCAAACGCAGAAAAACACTGGAACGCGAGTTGGATTGGGTACGCATGGCACCGAAGGCCAGACACGCTAAAGGAAAAGCACGTTTGGAAGCTTATGACAAATTAATAAACGAAGACCAAAAGGAAAAAGAAGAAAAACTGGAAATTTTTATTCCAAACGGACCTCGTCTTGGCAACAAAGTAGTTGAAGCCATTGATGTTTCTAAAGCTTTTGGAGAAAAATTGCTTTTCGAAAACCTCAATTTTATGCTTCCCCCAAATGGTATTGTGGGAATTATCGGCCCGAATGGTGCGGGTA
>Ga0302167_10001447_pt1 | contig 10256 bp, 8 predicted proteins | sample I_Fen_N1_1_FD_193496 | JGI IMG/M metagenome (GOLD analysis project Ga0302167, IMG submission 193496) | Peat permafrost microbial communities from Stordalen Mire near Abisko, Sweden - I_Fen_N1_1 | ecosystem: Environmental > Terrestrial > Soil > Wetlands > Permafrost | place: Sweden: Abisko...
GGTGTAGACCCGCCCGCCGGTATTTTCTGCGGCGCAGTTGGAGCCGGTGCTGGCGCTGATGTTGACCACGTTGATTCGCAGTCGTGGTTGTGTCTGGGCAATCTGTTGCGACACTTCACACACGCTCCGTCCGCAACTGTCGCGTCCGTCGACGAACATGACGATCACGCCGTCGCGATCGTGACCGTTCATCTGCCTGGCAGCCTCTTCAAGACTAATGCCCAACCCGGTACCGCCGGACGGTCGCAGGTGGTTGATCCGCTCGATCAGGTCATTGCGCTGAGACGGATCAAATACGCCATGGTTCACGGGAGTTCGGCAACCATCGAAAGTGACCAGGCGCATGTTGATGCCCTTGTCCAGATCGCCAATCACGCTGCCAAGAGAGGTTTTGGCGATATCCATGCGTGTCACTCGCTGACGCTTGTCAGAAGGTAGAAACTCTTCCAGAAACGGCACTTTGCTTAGCAGGCTGATGTACCACTGTTCGTCTTCACGCTTGACCCGGATCCGCGTATCCATCGAACCGGACGTGTCGAGTACAACGGCAAACTCCGACGGCTGAAAAGCCTGCCCTGGTGTACAGGCGGTTGGCGCCGTTGCCGTTTGCCAGTATTGGCGTAGCGTGGGCCAGTAGAGGTACAGCCAATACAGCAAAGCCAGCAGCAACAACGCCAGCAACCACGGCCAGAGCACCACACGCCGACGGCGCGGTACCGGGCGCGCAGTGATGGGTTTGGGGGCAGGCGTGGGAATGGCGACAACGGGTTCAGGTGTTTTGGACGGCGCGGCGGCCGGAGCGGGTTGGCCCCAGCGAATGACCAGTGGCTCGCCATTAACGCTGTACAGGTTGTTCAGGTCCGGGGTGCCGACCAGCGAGTTCAGCGCTGCAGCGGCGCCAGCCTGACCGCGCCTAGCGAGCTCCTGGGCAAGCTGTGCCACGGCGGCCTGACGTTCTTCATAGCGCTGCAGCAGGGTTGCCTGTTGCTGACGATCAAGGCTGGTATACAGGTGCGGTTGGCCTGCCAGTTCCGACCACCACTCCAGCACCCCGTCACCGCCCTGACGCGGTATGGCATACAAGTGGGCGATACTGGGCGGGAAGTGCTGACGAATTACTGCCACCGTCTGCTCAAGCGTTACGACTGCCTCCTGGCTGGCCTGTGTATCGCGAACTACTCGCTGCATGTCGGTGCTTCTCTAATCGCAGTTGGCATTGGCGGATACATCCTGACTGGCCTGCTCAAGAGCTACGGCCAACTGCGACGCATTGTTCGCCGAATAGACCTGGCCACCGGTGCTGTCGGCGATGCAGTCCGCCAGGCTGTTGTTACTGATGTTGATCAGGTTGACCTTCAATCGCGGCTGCTCTTGGGCGATGCGCTGTGCTACCTCGCAAACATTGCGTCCGCAGCCGTCGGCACCGTCGACGAACATCACGATCACGCCATCTCGGTCACGGCCGTTCATGGTGCTGGCGGCGGTTTCCAGGCTGGCGCTCAGTGCTGTGCCATCGTCGGCAACCAGGCCCTGAATGCCCTGGATCAATGCCGGTCGCTGGGCCAGGTTGAACACGCCGTGGTCGACCGGGGCGCGGCATCCGTCGAACGTCACGATGCGCATATCGATGGCGGGGTGCAGGTCGTTGACCATTTGCGTCAGGGAGTGTTTGGCCACTTCCATACGTAGCGGGGCGTGAGTGATTTTGGCCATGCGCACAGGGTCTGCGGTCGGGCTTTTCTGGTTCTCGAAGAACCACTGCTCGTCCTCCAGCGTGGCATCGACACTCAGCTGCATTGAGCCGGAAGTATCGAGCACCACGGACAGTTCTGGTGGTTGCACCTTTGGGTCCTTGCTGCAGGCAAAGGGCTTTGCAGGTTCAGTGTCGAACCAACGCTGCAGGTAAGGCCAGCCAAACCACAGTGCTGCCAGAAGTGCCAGTAACGCCAGCAGCGGTAACAGGAACCACGGCAACCAGATCCATCGGCGGCGAACCTTGGCTACGGGTACCGGCGCGGGTTCGGATGTTGCTGCGGTGAAAGGCTCGCCCCAACGCACCAGCAAAGGATGGCCATTGACGCTGTACAGGGTATTCAGATCTGGAGGGCCGATCAGGCGCTGCAAGGCTGAGGCGTCATGAGTTTGCCCCCGTTGTTGCAGCTCAGCGGACAATTGACGGATGGCGTCCTGTCGCTGTTCGTAGCCGTTCAATACGCTCGCTTGCTGCTCGGCATTGAGCTCGCGAAACAGCTGTGGCTGGCCAGTCAGCTCGGTCCACCACTCGCGCGCGCCATTGGAGCCGTCACGCGGGATGGCGTATAGCTGGGCAATGCTGGATGGAAAGTGCTTGTTGATGATCGCGACAGTTTCTACCAGACCGGTCAGGCCCGATCGCGTCGGCGTGGCATCACGGATAACCCGCTGCATGATGTAATCCTGAAAAATTCGGCAGCCGAAGCTGCCGAGAGGGGGCTTACTCGTAACCCAAGCTCAACTGCAGGCGGCTGACCTGTTGTTGCAGGGCTTTAAGCTCTTGCTTGCGGGCTTCAACCTGGGCACTGCTGGCGTTTTTTGCCTGTGCACTCTTGGTGGTCTTGAGCTGTTGTTCGAGGCTGGCGACCTGTTGTTGCACGTCACTTTTGTTGGCGTGCCGGGCCTTGAGGCTGGCCAGCAAACCATTGAGCGACTTCTCCAGACTGGCTTGCTGACGCTGTTGCGTGGCCAGGTCCTGGCGGGTTGATACTTGCAGCGCGCTGAGCTCGTCATACACCTGGTTGAACTGGCGATTTTGCTCACGGGCAGCAACCAAATCCTGCTCGCTGTTTCGCACTTGCTCGGCATAGCCACCGCCGTAATCGCAGTTGAGCTTGGCGATGAGGCTGGCGCTGCTGTCGGACGCATTGCACTGCGACGCAGTGGTTGCACAGCCTGCCAGGGACCCTAGCAGCACTGCGCAGAAACCGATTCGTAGGAACATGGATTATCCTCAGCCCAGAGTAATTGCCGAACGCTGGTTGTAGAGGCCGTCGACCTCTTGCTGCAGCGACGCAACCTTCGTGTTCATTTTGTAAATCTCAGCCTCGACCTTCTGCACTTCCGCCTGGCTGGATCCGCCTTCGCGCTCAAGTTTGGCGACATTCTCAAATTCGGTAACGCGGGCTTTCATGTTGCTCACGTCTTTGCGCATCAGGGCGATGTTCTTGTCGATAGTCGCGATATCTTTTTGGGCTGTGGCTTTGTCGACCGTCTTGGCCTTGATGCCTTGCTGGATGCTCGCGATCTGCTGTTTGTCGTCTTCGATGACCCGCTTCAGTGTGCTGGTCCGTGTGGCTACCTTGGCGGTTTCCTGCTGAACATCAGCGGTCATCGCATTCAGGCGCTGTGTGGTATTGGAGTATTTGGCGCGACGGTCATCCAGGTAATAGTTGGCGCCCATGGCCACACCGCAAGCGGCTACACCGGCGACGGCTGCACAGGCAGCCTTGTTCCCCGAGTTGGACAGCATGCAAGCCAGGATGCCCGTGGCAGCACCTACTGTGCAGGCCTGGAACCCCGAGGCGCTGAAGAATTTGGCGTCGTCACTGGAGGTCAACCGCGGGTCAGCGGTGCCTGACGTAGTTAAATCCGGTAGCGAGGATCCCGTGCTGGCGCAGCCACTCAGCACCAGGCTGACAGCCATCATCAGGGTGACCCACATCCGAGAAATACCTGGCTTGATTGTGTTCACGTTAGCTTTCCTTGTTCACGGTTAATCAGTGAATAACGGCCTTGCAGCTGTTAAGCCAGGCGTTGATGTCGATTTTCTGGGTTTTCAGGAACGCCGACTGGTTGGCCCAGTGGGTACGCAGGTAAGGCGTCAGTTCCGAAAGATTTTTGTTGGCGGTGAGGACGCTTTCAAGCACCGGCACCTGAGCCTGGAGCTGCGACTGGCCGTACAGCGAGCCGGAGTCCACCAATGAACTGGCGTAGTAACGGCTGAGCTTGTGCAAACGGGCGCTTTGTTCGTCCAGCTTGGTTTTGCGCAGGCCGCAGGTAGGGTCTTCCTCACCCGCCTTGCAGTTGGCGGCGTAGTTCTTCTGCAAGAAGTCCAGGTACTGGCCGTCATCGAGCATTTTGGTGCAGAGGAAGGCGCCCAGATTGAGGCTGGCGCGGATCGCCTGATCACGGGCTTCCTGCTGTTGCTGGTTGCTTGCCCGCAGCTGGTTTTCAACGGTTTTGAGTTGATCCTTCAGGCCTTGGTCTTGGACGTTGGAGGCCAGATCTTCGAGGGCTTTGACGGTGCCTTTTTCTTTCGGATCGCCTGAAGGCTGATCGCTGCCCAGCTTGCTCCAGCTTTTTTCGATACTGCTCACGCGTTCGCGAGAGGTCAGGGTCGGCGACACCAGCACCAAGCGCATACCGTTGGTTTTCTTGGTTACCGGCCCCTCGGCGTTGTAGTAAGGCTCTTCCTGGCGCAGAGCTGTGTGCAACTGGCCCTCGGCGGTCAGGTAGTTACCGCCACGTACAACGTAGCCGCCAGCCTGACCATGCTGACGGTCGAGTTTGTTCAGACGGAAGGGTTCGAACATCATTTCGCTGACGTTGCCGAGCATGTCGTGCAGGCCCAAGGGGTTTGGCTTGAGCAAGCCACTCAATTGCAACTTACCGTTGGCCGATTGCGCACCGGCGAACCATTCGTAGGCATTCAGGCCCTCAGGCATTGGGTAGCGGCCATCGCGAAATTCGGCAGTGTTCACTTGCAAGCCGCCCCGAGCAGCAAACTCCCACTCAGTTTCGGTGGGCAGGCGCAAGAAGCCTTGGGCGCCATCTTCGCTAGGCAGCTTGGCGGCGGCGTTGGCGCGCAGCCAAAGGTTGTACTTGTCAGCGGCTTGCAACGCATCCAGCCAGCTTAGCGAGGCGACTGGCAAGCGCAGCTTGTTCGACGGCGTGGGACAGGTCTCGTCCATCAAGGCTTGATACTGCAGTTGCGTCATCTCGTACTTGGCCATCAGGTAGTAGCGAGATTTTTCACCTTTGGCGCTGGTGAAACTGCCGGCGATAAAGGCCGGTCGAGTCTGCTCTACATACCCCCATTCAGCACTGTCCTGGCCGATGTTGATCGGGAAGTCATCCAGAGGGCCGGCGAGAGGGATCAGCACCTTGCGAAACACCATGGCGCCCTCGCAAGGCATCGGCAGCACAACGTCATCGGCGTCAGGCATCGGGTTGTAGTGCTTCTCTTCCCAGGCCGCTGCTGAAGCGTTAAGCAGGTAACCGAAACTCAGAGGCACGAACAGAAGACGGCAGCAGGCTTTAAAGCTCACGCAAACTCTCCGCAGGTTGGATTCTTATCGCTCGCAGGGCACCGATCAAGGCGACCAGAGCTGCGACCAGGAAGGTTAGAAGCAAGGCCACCAGACCATGCCAGAAAGTGATGTGACAAATGAACGTGCCAGTGGCCTGGCTACTGCCCAGCAGGTGGTCGAACAATAGGCTGCCGGCAAAGTAACTGCCCAATCCGCCGAGGTAGCCGACGGCGCTCAGCAGTAAGGCTTGCAGCACCACGTAGCTCGCCACCGCGCTACTGCTGAAACCCAGCAGGCGCAGCACCGCCAGGTTGCGCCGTTTACGGTCGATGTTGGCCAGAAATGCGCCCACCAGCGAGGCAATACAGCCGATCAGAGCGGCACCAGCAATGACCCCGAAAATCAGCCCCAACACATGGTTAATGGCTTTGACGCTATCGATCTCGGCCAGTCGGCTGCTGGTCTCAATACGTTGCGCGTTGAGCCAGCGCTCCAGCGGCTCGACGCTATCGATGTCGCGGGCATAGATCCGGGCGCGGGCATAACCTACTTTCACGCCGTCCATGGGTTTGCCGGTGACACTGCCCAGACCGGCGATCTGGTAGCCGTCACGGTAGTACTCAAGCTCAAGCAGCAGTTCAGGACTGACAAACGCCGCCGGGCGGGCAAAGCGCGTGGGTTCCAGCACTGCGCGCACTTGCAGCGTTCGCTCGCCGCGCTCATTGATATCGTCCATACGCCGGGCGACGCGTAAGCGGACGCTATCACCGGCACTGGCGCCAAGGCGCTCGGCAGCGCGGGCGCTGAGAATCACCTGGTCACCCTGGAGTGCGCTCAAGGACGACTTAAGCAAAGGATCATTAGCCTGGGTTGGAATGATTTCGACGTTGTCGGCGAAGCGCCCCCGTTCACCCAGCAGGTCGGCCTGGGTATTCAGGGAGCGGGTCTGGCCGATGGCGAAAGCCACCTGCGGCTGCAAGCGCAAGCTGTCCATCCACTGACTGTCGTAGTGGCCGCTGCTGAGCATCTTGATCTCAATATTGCGCGGATCGCTGAGCAGTTCTTCTTGCAGTTGGCTGACCACTCCATGCTTGAGTCCGAACAGCAGCAACAGCGGTGCGATCACCGCGACCAGTGAAGCGGCCATGCACAGCGTCACCTTTCGGTCGTGCCAGAGGTCGGCCAATGACAGCTGGGAAAGCAGACCCAAACGCTTATACCAACGGTTCAAAACGCGTTTCTCCTTCCCCGCTGACAGCACCCAGGCGCGGCAGGCCGAAATCATCGATCAACGCCCAATCGTGAGAAACCACCAGCGCGCTCAAGCCCAGCTCGCTGACCAGTTTGAGCAGCAGTTCAAACAAGCGTCGGGCATTGTGCGGATCGAGCGCTGCGGTGGGTTCATCGGCCAGCAGCAGGCGAGGTTCATGGGCAATCGCCCGCACGCAGGCAACCCGCTGACGCTCACCGATGGACAGGGCTTGGGGTAGCTTGTCGAGCAAAGGACCAAGGCGCAATGCATCGATGGCCATGTCCACCGCATCGCTGCGACTGCTAAGTCCGAGCAGGCGCCGGGGCAGACGAATATTGTCGCGCACGTTGAGAAACGGCAGCAGGCCGCCATTTTGCAAGACGAAACCCAACTGCCGCGAGCGCACGGCGGCCAGCGCCGGATGCTGGTCTTGAGCCAGCAAGCGCGCGACATCGAGCGCCTCTGGGCCTAACTGATAACGCGCCAGCGATTGCGGGGCCAGTAGCAGGCCAATGGCTTCAAGCAAGGTGCTCTTGCCACAGCCGCTTTCGCCGGTGATCGCGTAAATTTCGCCCTGCTGCAATTGCAACGTCTCAAGTCGCACTTTGTGCGACTGAGGTCCGTGTCCGCGCTCTACCAGTAGTCCTTTGATGTCGAGCATAGGTCTCAGGGCATCATTTCAAGCGGAACGGGGTAGACGTTGTCGCGACTGTCACTGCCGGGGGCCAGGGCCACCCAGCGATCGACATCAGCGTTGTAACGCTGGTAGTGGCGCAGCTTGGTGTTCAGATTGCGGATGAATTTCTCCTGGGCCAGACCATCCAGGCCTTTCCAGGTTTCTTCATCCAGGTTGAGCACTTCACTCTGATACGGCAGGCCATCCAGGTACTCACCCAACATGCCAAGGTCGGCAACACGGGTCGTCGCCCCTTGCTTGAGCTGGTTCGGGTCGGCGCCCATGGTCGCGGCGACCGAACGCAGACGGGTAAACATCTCACTTGGCGAAATCATGCCTTCGTTGGCTGCGTCGACAATTTGCTTGAGCACATCGCTAAGGTCACTGAGCTGGGCCTTGGTCAACAAGACCCGCACATCAGTGGTCGGCAGGTTCTGTTTGATCAGGTCACGGTCGCTGATCCACGCCTGAAACACCGGTGGCGCCTGGGTGCCGGTGGTCTTGCCCAGGTAGGCCAGTTGCATGGCATGGCCAATCAGCGCGGCATCTTCGAGCATCTTCTGCTCGGCCGGATCGGCCTTGGCATTGCTGGCGCTGCCAATGGCGTCTTCACCCAGATAAGCCGATTTGACCTGCTGGGTGATGGCCGCCGCCAGACCATCGACCTTACGCCCGAAGGCTTCTACATCACCGGCGTCGACCGGGTAGTAGAGCGAGGTATTGGTGCCTGGGTAAGTGGACAGGGTGCGGTATTGGGCTTCGGCGGCGCTGTGGTTCTTCACGCCGCTCGGGGTCTTCAGGTGCAAGGTGTAAAGCGCGATACCAGGGGTGCTGGCTTCGATCTTCACTTGCTCTGCGCCCAGACCGGTGCCCGACAGTTTTTCAGTGCCGTCAATGGCCCCGGCGTCGGTGATCAGCACCACATAACGCGCACCAAACTGGCTCCAGTCGACCTTGTCCACGGCGTGCATCACGCCCGCATAGGCATCTTCATCGAAGGTGCTGCTGGAGACCTTGGCTTGCTTGAGGTCGGCCACCTTGGACATGAAGTCGGCACCGTCTTTGACCGTGTTGGGGTCGGCGTACATCTTGCTGACGTACTCAAGCCCGGGTACCGCCTTGGTGCTGGAGCGGTAGGCGACCAGGCCGAACTTGACCTGCTTGCCGAGGTTTTCCTTTTCGATCTGTGCATAGACCCGCTTGATCGCTTCGCGAGTGCGATCAATGTAAGGGTCCATGGAAATGGTCGAGTCGATGACGAAGACCACCGCCGCACTGAAGGCTTTCATCTGCGTCTTGGCCGCGGCGGCATTGACACCCGGCACATTGTTAGCGGCAGTGCTGGCAGCATCGGCCTTGCTCACCGAGGCGACGTTGAGAATGCGCGTACGGAAGCCTTCTTCGGTCAACACCTCTTCACCGCTGACCACGGGCAGCAGGTAGAAGTTTTTTTGCAGATCGACAAAATATTCCGGCTCTTGAGCCAGCACGCCGGGCGCATCAACCCCCTTTTTTAGCTGCGCACGCAAGGGGGCGACACGGCTGACAGGGTCCGGGGCATCAAGAATGCCTTCGAGTTGGCTGCGCTCCTTGAAAAACAGCATCCGGTCACGGTTGGCCGGGTTAGTGAACGCCAGGGTCAGCTGCATTTTCCATTCGACAGTGCAATCCCCCGGCAGCCAGCCGATGCTCTTGCCCTGGGTGTCGGGACCTACCCGCAGCCACTCCTGCGCACCGGCGGTGCTGCGCTCGTACACATAGAAGCGACTGAAGGCAGGTTGGGCGGTACCTGCAGCATCACCAGCAGCATTGCCCAACTTGCAGGTGGGCGTGGTCAGCACCCGCTGAAACAAGGTCTTCTTGCCCGCTTGCAGCAACGGCTGATCAGCCGCCTGTAGCAGCGGGCTCAGGCTCAGGGCCAGCAGAGCAGCGCCAAGGGCGCGTAGTTGCAGGCTCATTGATTGAGCTCCTCGAAGCGTTGTTTGGCGTCCGCGTTGGTTGGCTCAAAACCGAGAATGGTTTCGTACCAGTAGGCTGCTGTTGCCACCTCCGGTACCTTGAAACACTCGCTCGCCTGATGGAACTTGGGGTCGTACTCGTGGGCATAGGCGGTGGCGATCTGGATGTCACCATTTTGCGCGCGGTTGGCGTAAAGACGCTGGGCGACTTCGCAATGCTTGTTGGCCTTGGCCACGTTGATCACTTCCAGCAGCGAAGCGCTGTCCGGCGCTTTTTGCAGGCAGCTCTGGACGAAGGCCAACTGATCCTGGCTCTGCATGCTTTCAAGCGTGCAAGGCTGCGTCTGGGCGGTAGGCGTCGGTTGCGGAGTGGTGGGCGCAGCGGGTTGTTCGACTACTGCGGGTTTCGGTTGCTGCATAAACCACCAGATACCGGCGCCAAGCGCCAACAACACGATCAACAACAGTGGCAGCAGCCAGCGATTTTTCTTTGCCGGGGCATTAGCAGGTTCAACAACCGGAGCCGGATCTGGAGTCGCCGGTGCTTGGGCGGTCTGCGCTGGCGCTTCGATAACTGGTGCCGGTTCAGGTAGCTCCACTGCTTGCGGTGCCGCAGGCGGTGTTGGCTCTGACGTTTTTACGCCAGTCAAGGCGATCGACGTCAGCAGTCGCTTGTCCAAACGCACCATGGAGGCCTCACTCTGGCCCTGCCCTGCTGGGTTGTTCAGGGTGATGCGGAAGTTGGCACTGCCGCTGGCTGCCAGCAGGGGGTCAATCAGCTCTGGGCCGATATGTGCCTGGAGGGCGTCTGCGTCTTCGGCCGGCACCAGTGACAGCTCAAACCAGTGGGCGACATTGCTCCACTGCTTGCCTGGGTGCAGGAAGTCACGAGACTGACTGCTTTGCAGCGAACACTCCAGACCTTCGCTGGCGCCTGTCCAGCCACTGATTCGCAACCACCCCTGCCCTGGGGTGTTTTCGCTCAACGGCAGCACATCAACTTTGATACCCATGCAATCAACTCGCTTCGAATGTGTTCAACAGGACGGCCAGTTGGCGTCGCTGTTCAGTGGTGATTTCCGGGT
>Ga0302167_10001448_pt1 | contig 10256 bp, 13 predicted proteins | sample I_Fen_N1_1_FD_193496 | JGI IMG/M metagenome (GOLD analysis project Ga0302167, IMG submission 193496) | Peat permafrost microbial communities from Stordalen Mire near Abisko, Sweden - I_Fen_N1_1 | ecosystem: Environmental > Terrestrial > Soil > Wetlands > Permafrost | place: Sweden: Abisko...
TATCTCTTCCCCCCCACCACCGACGTACTCAACCCCAACAAATTGCAGGAAACCGATCCCTGCTCACCGACAGATCACTAGCATTGTGCGCGTCAGGTAGCCCGCAGGATTGAAACCGAACGGAAGGTCATCCTCTTCCTTAGCGTCATCGGACCTTATTACAACCTTGTAACCCGCTCCTCTGCACTCTTTTGCCGCTCGCTTGTGACACTTTTCCCAACCGCCCCCCAATCCCGAACAATCGACTTCGATACCGCTAACTCCACGCACGGCGTGAGTCTTGGCACTTGTCGTACACCCTGACAAACCCAAAACCACCAATGTGACAACGAGCCTGTTCATAAACTTCCTTATGCCGGAGCCAATGCCCGACCGTCGTTCGCCTCGTGATAGAGCCTAGACCTTAAATTACAATGCCTCACTGAAATACCAGCCCCCTCGCGACGCGCATTGATTTCACACCTGCTTGGCAGCATCTCGCCAAACGGACCAATCTTGCCATCGAAGACCCTTTCGCCAGAGACCGGTGGTCACTCCGACATCTCTAGCCATCCATCCGATCAGATATACTGTCGATAGAGACATAGCATGGCTGGCAGCGCGAATGCGCATCCGCACAATGACCCTCGTGTCTTTTTATAGACCACAACACGACATTCTAATTATAGGGAAGATAGCAATTTGACTTTTGCAAAGTACATGGGAGTCCAAGCTTTGGCATACGCTCTGGACATGAGTTCCTTTCTTTTATTTTCCTATCTACTCGATGGCCATCTCATTATGGCGAATATTTGCAGTAAGCTTATTTCCGCCGTTTTTGGATTCTTCCTGCATCGGCATTTCACGTTCCAGTCATCTGAGAACAGTGGACGCAAGCAGGCCTTCAGCTACTTTTCCCTCGTTGCCATTAACATCCCAGTCAATTCGGGCCTGTTCGGTTTGATATTATCGATAATCGCTCCACCTGCAGTCGCCAAATTTATCGCCGACGTCGCCTGCCTTGCGATCAACTACTGGATCAGCAAAGTGGCGATCTTCCGCAAAAAAAACACGTCCGACACCACACCAGCTGATTCATAGAGCGCACACTGATAACAACCAACCAGCAATACTCTCGTTATCAATCTACAGCGCCCTAGGCCAAGAGGGGGCGGAACGAGACTACCCATCCCTCTCGCCCTGTAGTGGTCAACTAATCCCGGACACGACGTTAAGTTTTTTCTCGGCCTGAGCTGGGGCCAGTCCGTTGTTGAATTGGTGCGGTCTAATCCAGTTGTACCGATGCATCAGGTAATGACTGATGTCGCGGTGCGCTTCTTGAGCTGTCATGTAGCCCACGGTCGCCTCACCGTTGCGCTCCTGCTGGAGTTGATTAACCCAGCGACGCAACGCGGACTCGACCACCCCAAGCGAGCGGCTGGCTTCGATATGGCTATAGCCTTGATAGAGCACGAGGCCTGCGGCCTCGCGTTTGAATTCAGCGGAAAAGGAACGACGTTGCTTGGTCATCAGACACCTCTATCTGGCGAGCATTCTCGCCTAAATGGGTGTCCGATTTCATTAGACCACTACAGCTCGTATGACTGGCAGAGACACGCTTACTGGCGCGTCGACTGACTACTTGATTTTGTCTCTCCCCTTAATTTCCACTCTTAGGGCCAGCATTCAGCTGCTTTGCAACGCCATTGAGGCCGAATCGCAGGTCTAACTCCTCTTCGCGCCGGGAAACCTCGGCTATCGACAGGTTAAGCGGAGGTAGCAAAATCTTAAGCAATGCGGTTCTTCGCTCGGATGGATAATACGCCAAGGTTAATCTCTTTCCGCCCCCGATATGACTTTTCAGGAAAATCCGCAGATGCGACAACTATCCTGACACCGGGGCCTACGACGTACGGAATTGGCACTGAACGCATTATCCAATGCCTCTCGTATTGACCGCCTGTAGGTACCGAGCCTTACATTAATCCTGCGTAACTCGTACGGCGATTCGTCTGAGCCACATAATTGATCATGGTAATGTAATCGAACACCGGCAGTCCGGTAGCACGCTGGATAGCGCTCGCGTATGGAGGCAGGTCGCTACATTCCAGGAGAATCGAACCGATATTAGGGTGTTCAACTTGCAGGGCCAGAGCCTCCCTTACGGCTTCTTCCTCGATCAGAGCGGAATCCATCGTTCCTTTCTCCTTCAAAATTGAGGAACTGAACTCTGGGCAGTTTTCCATGCCGCGGACGAAAAGTGGCGTTTCCAGTGAGACGTTGACGCCTTCAAAGTGCTTCGGAGTCAGTGCGCTTGCGTCCGCAGTCAGAACGCCAATTGGCTTACCGGTAATCGTGTGGATAAACGGTATCTGCAAAAGGCTGGATAGAAAGACTGGGATGTCCAGTGCGGCTGCCACCTGTTTTTGAAAAAGCGCCATGAACCCACATGCTCCGCTGATTGCTTTCACGCCAGCTTCCTGGAGGGCCAACGCAGCTTCGATAAACGGCTTGGCAAGATCAGGATCGCGGGAGTAAAGCAGGCGGTCAATCGAAGCACCCTGGATGGTCTGGTAGCGCACAGGGAAGCCATAGGTGCTGGCGTTCGCGACGTTACCAGGGATGCATGGGTAGCGGGCATCTAGAACAATTATGCCGATAGTTTCACCGTACCAAGCTTGGGTGACGCCTTCTGGAACCGAATAAAATTGACGACTCATAATAATCTCCTGCGTGTTTTTTAGAAGGCGAAACGTTTTATAAAACGCGCTTCAATATTGCCGACGATACGGGTGAGGGGGAAAGCGACAACGAAATAAATGATAGCAATCGTCGTCAGAAACTCGACGGGGCGTGCAGTCCTGTTTGAAAGGCTTTGGCCAACAAACATTAGATCTGCAATACCTACAGATGAAACGAGTGCGCTTTCTTTAAACAGGGCAACGCTATTTGAAAGCAGTGGAGGTGTAGCTCTCAACAGCACCTGTGGCAAGATTACAAAAAGTGTTTTATTCATGGAGCGAATGCCAAGCGCTTGGCAAGCATCCATCTGTTCTTTTGGAATCGACTTAAGCGCGCCTCGAAAAGATTCGCTGCTGGTGGCGCCCATGAAGAGCACCAAAGAAATCACGACCGACACCAACGGACTTAGAGAAAGTCCAAAGATTATTGGTACGCAAAAAAATATCCAGAAAAGCTGGATCAATAGCGGCGTGCCACGGAAGATTTCAACAAATAATGTTGACGTCCAATACAGTGGTCGGTTTTTTGAAGTTCTGGCTAGGCTGATGATGAAGCCTAGCAGCATTCCCAAGATAGCACACGATAGTGTGAGCGCTAATGAGAACCCTAGAGCCTGCAATAAGACAGACCAGTATTTAAGTACAACTGTCGGGTCAAAATTCATGGGGCTACCTCAGGAATGCAAGGTTCTTTCTTGGCGACGCTCGATCCAGCTAACCATTTGGCCAATAGGAAGTGCCATGGCCAAATAGATCAGTGCAACGATGCTGTAAGTTTCAAAAGGCCTGTATGAGTCTGTGGCAAGCAATTTTCCTTCATACATCAGGTCGGCGACCGAAACGATTGCCACCAACGAACTCTGTTGCAATATAGAAATGCCATTCGTGATCAACACTGGCAAAGCAATTCGGAATGCTTGCGGTAAAATGACGTACAGGTTTTTCTGAAACGGATTGAGACTCAATGCTACGCAGGCGTCAAGTTGCTCGCGAGGAATTGCTTGAACGCCCGATCTGTAAGCCTCCGCGTTGAACGCCATCAAATTAAGTCCAAGAGCCAAAACGCCCATAGGAACAGGGTCTAGATAGATATCAAAAATGATAGGTAGGCAGTAGAAGAACCAGATCACCTGAAGTAACACAGGAGTGCATCGAAAAAATTCGATGTAGAGTTGTGCAGGCCAGCGAATCAGCCGGAATTTACTGATGGCTAAAAGGCTGAGAAGGAATCCGAACACAATGCCAATGATATTGGCAGCAATTGTAAGCTGTAAGGTGATCCAAAGCCCTTGAAGTAGCTTATCAAAGTTGTCGAAGACGTAAGTAAAGCTAGAAGAGTAATTCATCGTCTCGCCTCAAGAGTTGAGCAAAAATTTGCTTAAGAATTCCTGGGTACGAGCTTCCTTGGGAGTTTTGAAAATTTCATCTGGTCGTCCTTGCTCCACGACTTTACCGTTCGCACAGAATACGACACGTGATGCCACGCTTTTTGCTACCTGCATGTCGTGGGTGACGACGATCATGCTCATTTTCTGCTCAGCTAGCTGGAGAATGACCTTCTGGACCTCTTCGACCATCTCAGGATCAAGGGCAGAGGTGATTTCGTCCAATAGCAGTAGCTTTGGCTCCAGCATGAGTGCGCGGGCGATGGCGACACGTTGTTTTTGACCACCCGAAAGCTGACTAGGGTACTGGTTTGCCTTGCTCTCCAAGCCGAAGCGCTCCAGGAGACGCATGCCATGCTCTTTTGCTTCTGACTTGCTTTTCTTCAAGACCTTTACAGGGGCAAGGATGAGGTTCGACAGAATTGAGAGGTGAGGAAATAGTGTGTAGTGCTGAAATACCATGCCCACTTTTCTGCGAGCAAGTTCGTCAAGCGTCCTTTTGCGAGGATCCAGTGCGCCCTTGATGTACAAACGCTTCTGAAAATCGATTTCTCCTGCATCAATGGTATCTAACCCCATCAACACTCGAAGCAGAGTGCTTTTCCCACTACCGCTCGGCCCGATGATCGAAATGCATTCCCCTTCTTGCATCTGCAAGGAGAAATTATCCATTACGATTAGGTTTTCGGAGAAACACTTGGAAACATTTTTGATACTTAAAATTGTGCTTCTAGCTTGGACTGGAGAACTTTTTTCAATCACGGTCATTGCTGACTCCTTCACAAAGCAGGGAGCTTCGTCGTACGTACCTATCTAAATTAGCAAGCAGAGCTTATTCCTACGCTCTGCTTGCTTACATCACGGGGAGCCCTGTGGTCACTTTGTCTCGTCGAGATACTCTTGAGATGCCTTGTCCACCAGCGCGGCAATTTCGCCTTTCGCTTTTTTCTCACGGATGAAAATATTTAGAACTTCAAGGTCTGCGTACGACGTGTTACGCGGGAGGCCAAATGCGATCCCTTGCTTTGAAAGAGCCGGTTCAGGCTTGATGTCTGTAACCCAATCTTTATTTTTTAAGCGAAACAGGTTGTTGGAGTCAGTGGTGTCTACCAGAACATCTGCCCGCTTTGACATCAGAGCCAAGCGTGTCTCATCAACACCAGAGAGCCTGGTTATCATGGCATTCTTTACCGCCGTACTCAGCGATTTATCCATGGCGGTGCCGGAAATCACTACAAACGTGATGCCTTTTTTGTCGAAATCGCTAAAGCTTTTACCGACGCCCTTAAGCTTCGGATTTTCTGCGTTAAATGTGAACGAAATTTCATAGTCGACAACTGGCTCACTGAAGCCAACTGCCATCGCCCGAGTTGGCGTTTGGTTTAAAGCCATCGCGAGATCCCATTTGTTGCTCTGGACTCCCGCAACAATGTTGTCCCAGTTGGTGTCTACAAACTCAGGCTTGACGTTGAGTACCGTTTCTGCAAATTCCTTGCATAGCTCAGAGAAAAATCCGCTGTACACTTTGGTTTCAGGATTTAATGATACGTAAGGTGCAATAACTGCAGCACCACAACGAAGTTTCCCCGATGCTCGAGCCTTGTCCCAAATAGACGACTCGTCGGCGTGGGCAGTAAGGGTGAACATTGGCGCCATAATAGCACCGATTAAAACAGCCTTAACAAGGGCGAGCTTAGCCATTTTTTTTCCTTTAGGTTGGTGTTCATTGTTGGCAGTAAAGAAATTAGGTTTTTTATTTTTTATGGCGTTGCAAGCTAGCCGGCTAGCCTTAAAGCACAACTCGAAGACATTGGCCTGCATGATAAAGTGAGAAGCCAGCGTCATACGCTAAAGTGCGTATTGAGCTGCCACTGACCTTATTGGCTTTCGAAAAGCTCATTGGAAGCGCACCTGGGTCGTTATTAAGCAGATAGTCTGCGAAACATTTACCTACCAGCGATCCAGTTGTCACACCGCGTCCGTTGTATCCAGTTGCGGCTACCAAGCCAGGTGCTGGCTCAAACAAACGCAACAAATGGTCAGGTGTAAAACCAATGCGACCGGTCCAAGTGCATTCCCAATTAACCTTCCCCAGCCCTGGGAAATAATGTTGCTGAATTCGATCAGCCCATTGACGGATGAACCAGAGTGGGTAGTTTCCGGCGTTACCCAGGCTGCCCAGAACGAGCCTTCCGTGCGCATCACGCCGAATGCTACTCAGAACCGTCCTGGTGTCCCAAGAGCCTTGGCCACCTGGCAGGATCGACTTCTGTGCGGCGCCACTGAGGGGCTGTGACGCTACCTGATAGTAATATCCGGAAAAGATGTGATCACGAACATCGGTCCACTCACCTTCGGTGTAAGCGTTGGAGGCGATAACCACCTTTTCGGAGCGCACGGAGCCATTCGCTGTAATGGTCCTCCATCCATCCCCAGTTTTTGCTAGCTGCGTGACCGCTGAACCACCGAAGATTTTGCCGCCCAAACGAGTAACGCTCGCAGCCAATCCGGATGCGTATGCCATTGGGTTTACGGTACCTGCACGGTGATCCAGAAGTGCGCCTGAGACTTTGTCGGTCCCACATGCGTCTTCGCAGGTTTTGCCGGTGAGCAGTTCTACATTTGCGCCACGTCGTTGCCATTGCTCCGCACGACCGCGAAGGTCGTCCAGACCCTTGGCGTTGTGCGCCATGTGCAACGTACCAGTGCGAGTTTCCTGGCACTTAATTTGGTATTTGTCGATCAGGGAAAATACGAGCGCAGGGGCCGCTCCCAGTGCAGTGTTCAGCCGGTGACCTTCATGCTTGCCCAGGGTTTTCTCTAGATCGTCCGGAGGAACCCAAGTCCCAGCATTGACCAATCCGACGTTGCGACCTGAACCACCGTGCCCAACTTGGTGAGCCTCAAGCACACAGACCGACTTACCCGCCTCCAACAATTGAAGCGCAGCAGATAGGCCGGTAAAGCCTGCGCCGACGATGCAGACGTCCACATTCAGCTCACCAATAAATGGTGGGCTATTAGGCCGCTCTGGAGTCAACTGCTCCCAAAGGCACCCTTGCCGTAATTGCGCCATTCAAGATCTCCAAGCTTAATATGCTGGTTAAATTCAGGCCCGCACGTACGGGCCTGGTTTTTGCTATCAGTCGAAAACAATGCCCTGGGCCAGCGGAAGCTCGCGGGAATAGTTCACGGTATTGGTTTGACGGCGCATGTACGCCTTCCACGAATCGGACCCCGACTCACGACCACCACCGGTCTCTTTCTCGCCGCCGAACGCCCCTCCAATTTCTGCACCACTGGTGCCGATGTTTACATTCGCGATACCGCAATCACTACCGGCTGCGCTTTGGAAAGCCTCAGCCTCACGAATGTCGGTTGTGAAGATGCAAGACGACAGGCCCTGTGGCACGTCGTTATTCAGACGCAGCGCTTCTTCGAAATCGTCATACGCCAGGACGTAGAGGATTGGAGCAAAGGTTTCATGGCGGACAACGTCACTTTGCGCTGGCATTTCAGCGATGGATGGAGTGACGTAGAAGGCATTTGGGTATTGGTCTTGCAGCTGACGTTCACCGCCGAAAACCTTACCGCCTTCATCACGAGCCTTGCTCAAGGCATCCTGCATTGCCAAGAATGCGTGCTTGTCGATCAGTGGGCCAACGAGGTTACCCTCACGTGGATCGCCAACGCGCACTTTGGAATACGCAGCTTTAACGCGAGCGATCACTTCGTCCTTGATCGAACGATGAACAATGAGTCGACGCAGGGTGGTGCAACGCTGACCAGCAGTACCCACAGCACTGAATAGGATTGCGCGTACAGCCATATCCAGGTCCGCGCTTGGCGCGAGGATCATCGCGTTGTTGCCGCCCAGCTCCAGAATGCTGCGACCAAAACGGGCGGCAACGCGAGGACCAACTTCACGGCCCATACGGGTGCTGCCCGTTGCGCTTATCAGTGGCACGCGAGGATCGTTGACCAATGCTTCGCCTGCTTCGCGATCACCGATGATCAGCTGTGCGAGCCCCTCAGGTGCTTCACCGAAAATCTTCAGCGCTTTTTCGAAAAGTGCTTGGCTGGCCAACGCCGTCAGTGGGGTCTTCTCAGACGGCTTCCACAGGATCGGGTTGCCGCAGACAAGGGCAAGCGTCGTGTTCCAGGCCCATACAGCAACCGGGAAATTAAACGCGCTGATTACGCCGACGATGCCGAGTGGCTGCCACGTCTCACGCATGTGGTGACCAGGGCGCTCGGATGCAATGGTCAGACCGTACAGCTGGCGCGAAAGGCCGACAGCGAAATCGCAGATGTCGATCATTTCTTGAACTTCGCCCAGACCTTCTTGGGTGATTTTCCCGGCTTCAATGGAGACCAGCTCACCCAGTTCGGCTTTGTGCTCGCGCAGAACCTCACCGAAGATCCGGACCAGCTCGCCACGACGAGGAGCTGGAACAGTGCGCCATTTCAAAAAGGCGCTTTGCGCTTTGTCGATACGGGCCAGTACATCGGCCTTTTTTTCCATAGTGACGGAGGCGATTTGGCTGCCATCGATCGGTGTGTAAACGGGATAGCTTCCATCCGAAAAAGCGGATTGTGCTACGCCTAAGTTCTTCAATAAATCGGCAACCATTTCTTAACTTCCCTCGCATCAGCTACTGGTTGAAAACGTTGATGTGGGTCAGTATCAATCTGCAAAGGTCCTTCTCACAAACGACGATTTAGAAAAATATGATTCCAATACGGAATGAACTTTTCTTTTCGATCAGCAGGTATAACCGGAATGTCGAAACGATTGATGCCATCAACGACGGCCTTGCAGTGCTTTGAGGCTGCGGCTCGTCACCTGAGCTTTACCCGTGCGGCTCAAGAGCTGAACCTTACTCAGAGTGCGGTTAGCAAGCAGGTGGCTCAACTCGAAGAGATGCTCTGCCGAGCGCTATTTCAGCGTGTCCGGCAACGTTTGCATCTCACGCCCGCAGGTTCTCTTTACCTTGCGGAGGTGGAAAGGATCCTCATCCAGGTCGACATGTCGAGCCGCTACATCCTCACATACGGTGGGGAAACAGAGGTTTTGAGGGTAGCGACACAGCCGACCTTTGGTGACCGCTGGCTGGTCCCGAATCTGAAAGGCTTTGGTGCCGCGAATCCCAATATCCATCTGGACATTCGCAGCGAGTTGGAACCTTTCGACTTGGTCAGGTCCAAAGCGGACCTGGCTTTCTTCTTCGGACAAGGCACTTGGCCTGGGGCTACGTGCATAGAGCTTTTCAACGAAGATGTAGTGCCTGTGTGCTCCCCTGAAATCATGGCAAGGGAAGTCTTTGACGGTCCAGAAGCGCTGACCAAGCACGTGCTGCTTCAATGTACCTCGCGCCCTGAAGCTTGGCATGAATGGTTCCTTCAGCATGAACTGCATTCGCAAAACAGCTATCACGGGCCCCGTTTCGACACCTTTTACATGTGTATCCGAGCAGCTCAGGTCGGATGCGGAATCGCGCTCATTCCACGTTATCTGGTGGCCGAAGAGCTGGCGGAGGGCAAGCTTGCCATCCCTTGGAACCAACCTATAGCAAGCGAGGGATCCCATTTCATGGCCCATGCAGAGCATTCTGCGGAGATGCCAAAGATCAAAGTTTTTGTTGACTGGATTAAGCAACGCGTGAAGGTACAGCATCGTTAGTTGGAGGCCAAGCTTTCATAGTTGTTGGAATGACCCTGAGATTTTATTTCGTTTGCGGGAGGGGGTGCTTCTTCGCTTAGATAGAAAAAACGTCCTCCAACGCAGGTTGAAAAATGTCTACGCGGTCACTCTCAAATTTCGTGTCTGGGCGCTTAGCGCAAAACGAGCTTTTGCGTCCGGAGGACTGTGAATCATGAGTAGTGAAAACGTCAGTCGTTCAATCTCTATTGTTCATCCCATCATGTTGTCCCACGGTAAAAACGCTGAGGTGTGGGATACCGAAGGTAAGCGCTACATCGATTTTGTTGGCGGTATCGGTGTGCTGAATTTAGGTCACTGCAACCCGAAAGTGGTCACGGCCATTAAGGATCAGGCTGACAAGCTTACGCATTACGCCTTCAATGCTGCTCCCCACGATCCGTACATTAAATTCATGGATCGACTGGAGAAATTCGTCCCAGTTACTTA
>Ga0302167_10001462_pt1 | contig 10200 bp, 5 predicted proteins | sample I_Fen_N1_1_FD_193496 | JGI IMG/M metagenome (GOLD analysis project Ga0302167, IMG submission 193496) | Peat permafrost microbial communities from Stordalen Mire near Abisko, Sweden - I_Fen_N1_1 | ecosystem: Environmental > Terrestrial > Soil > Wetlands > Permafrost | place: Sweden: Abisko...
AATATTCCTGTACTTCTGGTTATTGCGATGGAGGGACGGAGAAGGCTAGGCCAGCTTGGCGTTGGTTGTCCAAGTTTAAGGTGGTAGGCTGGAATCTTAGGTAAATCCGGGATTCTAAGGCCGAGAGCTGATGACGAGTGTTCTTTTAGAACACGAAGTGGTTGATGCCATGCTTCCAAGAAAAGCTTCTAAGCTTCAGGTAACCAGGAACCGTACCCCAAACCGACACAGGTGGTTGGGTAGAGAATACCAAGGCGCTTGAGAGAACTCGGGTGAAGGAACTAGGCAAAATGGCACCGTAACTTCGGGAGAAGGTGCGCCGGTGAGGGTGAAGCATTTACTGCGTAAGCCCATGCCGGTCGAAGATACCAGGCCGCTGCGACTGTTTATTAAAAACACAGCACTCTGCAAACACGAAAGTGGACGTATAGGGTGTGACGCCTGCCCGGTGCCGGAAGGTTAATTGATGGGGTTAGCTAACGCGAAGCTCTTGATCGAAGCCCCGGTAAACGGCGGCCGTAACTATAACGGTCCTAAGGTAGCGAAATTCCTTGTCGGGTAAGTTCCGACCTGCACGAATGGCGTAACGATGGCGGCGCTGTCTCCACCCGAGACTCAGTGAAATTGAAATCGCTGTGAAGATGCAGTGTATCCGCGGCTAGACGGAAAGACCCCGTGAACCTTTACTATAGCTTTGCACTGGACTTTGAATTTGCTTGTGTAGGATAGGTGGGAGGCTTTGAAGCGTGGACGCCAGTTCGCGTGGAGCCAACCTTGAAATACCACCCTGGCAACTTTGAGGTTCTAACTCAGGTCCGTTATCCGGATCGAGGACAGTGTATGGTGGGTAGTTTGACTGGGGCGGTCTCCTCCTAAAGAGTAACGGAGGAGTACGAAGGTGCGCTCAGACCGGTCGGAAATCGGTCGTAGAGTATAAAGGCAAAAGCGCGCTTGACTGCGAGACAGACACGTCGAGCAGGTACGAAAGTAGGTCTTAGTGATCCGGTGGTTCTGTATGGAAGGGCCATCGCTCAACGGATAAAAGGTACTCCGGGGATAACAGGCTGATACCGCCCAAGAGTTCATATCGACGGCGGTGTTTGGCACCTCGATGTCGGCTCATCACATCCTGGGGCTGAAGCCGGTCCCAAGGGTATGGCTGTTCGCCATTTAAAGTGGTACGCGAGCTGGGTTTAGAACGTCGTGAGACAGTTCGGTCCCTATCTGCCGTGGACGTTTGAGATTTGAGAGGGGCTGCTCCTAGTACGAGAGGACCGGAGTGGACGAACCTCTGGTGTTCCGGTTGTCACGCCAGTGGCATTGCCGGGTAGCTATGTTCGGAATAGATAACCGCTGAAAGCATCTAAGCGGGAAACTAGCCTCAAGATGAGATCTCACTGGGACCTTGAGTCCCCTGAAGGGCCGTCGAAGACTACGACGTTGATAGGTTGGGTGTGTAAGCGCTGTGAGGCGTTGAGCTAACCAATACTAATTGCCCGTGAGGCTTGACCATATAACACCCAAGCAATTTGCTGACCTGAAAAGGCACCAGATTGCGGTGTGTGAAGACGCAATGAACCGAAAGTTCGCAACGATTCACAAAAGCCGCACAAACTATCGCATACCCAATTTGCTGAAGCGTCGAAAGACGGTTCGGTACCCGAATTTCTTGACGACCATAGAGCATTGGAACCACCTGATCCCATCCCGAACTCAGCAGTGAAACGATGCATCGCCGATGGTAGTGTGGGGTTTCCCCATGTGAGAGTAGGTCATCGTCAAGATTAAATTCCAAAACCCCTATCTGCGTATGCAGGTAGGGGTTTTGTTTTGTCCGCAGGAAAGTGCCCAAGGAAAAAAGGGTAGCCCGATAGTTATCCATTTTTGTATATCGTCATCAGTCACTGGGGCACCATTTGGAGTTGAGCCTGCGTACTCAGACCGATCTGGAACGGGTCGAAGCGTCGTTACTCCGGGGGGAACGATCAATGAATGGCTTTTGTAATGGTTGGGACGAAAGTCATCCTGCAAAGCTCAGGGCAGCATCAGTAACTATCCGTACGGATAGTGAAACAATTCAGCGCTGGCAAATTTCGCAGAGTGGCGACATTGTCGAGACACCCGCCGCTGCTCGGAAATCAATCCGTGATCGATTACTCCACCCTAGACGCTATGCGCACGCACCATCCAGCGTGGCGGTTATTGCGTTCAGACCATGCGCCGCTGGTGGCCAGCTTCCTGCATCGAGTGTTTGTAACCACCAACGTACGTGTCATCTCCGCGACTGATCTGGCTGAAGCGTTGGAAGACGAACTGTATGTATTGCGCAAACGGTTAGAGGACGATGCCTTTCCCAAGCCGGCACTGTATTACCTTAATGAATGGGCCAGTCCTGAGAAGGGTTGGTTACGCAAGTTCTATCGTCAGGGGTCTGACGAGCCGCAGTTCGATCTGACACCCTCCACCGAGAAAGCCATTACCTGGTTGGACACGCTGACTGAGCGTGGCTTCGTAGGGACGGAGTCACGTCTGTTGACCTTGTTCGAGCTGCTGAAGCAAATGAGTGAAGGCCGCGAGGTTGATCCTGGCAAACGCATTACCGATTTGCAAAAACGGCGTGATGATCTCGATGCGGAAATTAGCCAAATCCTGGCAGGCAATATCCCGTTATTGGACGACACGGCGTTGAAGGATCGTTTCCAGCAGTTCACTCAATTGGCACGAGAACTACTCTCCGATTTCCGTGAGGTCGAGCACAATTTTCGTCTGCTTGACCGTCGTGTACGTGAGCGGATAGCTCTGTGGGATGGAGCCAAGGGCGCCCTTTTGGAAGAAATCATGGGTGAGCGCGATGCAATCTCGGATTCTGATCAAGGACGGAGCTTCAGAGCCTTTTGGGGTTTCCTGATGTCTAGTCGTCGTCAGGAGGAGTTAACTGAACTGCTTGATCGCGTGCTGGCGTTGGCGCCCGTAGCTGAGCTGAAGCCGGACATACGCACTCGACGAGTGCATTACGATTGGCTTGAGGCGGGTGAGCACACGCAGCGAACAGTCGCGCAACTTTCACAACAACTGCGTCGATTTCTGGATGATCAGGTTTGGCTGGAAAACCGTCGAATCATGGACATCCTGCATGGTATTGAATCTAAAGCCCTGAGTGCGCGTGGTAACCCACCTTTGGGTGAGGTCATGGACATCGCCGGACTGGCTGCCGACATTGAGTTGCCTATGGAACGACCGCTGTATACGCCAGCCCTCAAACCGGTATTTGCTGATATCGCATTGCAGGCTGGGGAAGAGGATGTGGATGCAGGTGCGCTGTATTCTCAAAGAGTGGTTGATTTTGCGCAGTTGGCAAGCCACATCCGTCACGCAATGCAGGACCGCTCTCAAATCACATTGCGTGAGCTGACTGAGTTACAGCCGTTGCAGCAGGGCTTGGCAGAGTTGGTTGCCTATCTCCAGCTAGGCAGTGAGTCGTTCAAAACGGTAGTGGATGAAACTACGCCGGAGTTTATTGATTGGGACGCATTGGCCAGCGATGGCGCGTTGGTGAGGAAGCATGCTCTGCTTCCGCGCATTATTTTTGTGAGGTGAGAATGAACGAAGAGCAAGCCGCTCTTGGCACTCCCATGCACTCTGCTCAAATGGACCTTCCGACACTGGTGGTTTCGCTGCTAAAGGGGGTTATTTACCGTGAGGGGGATGAGCGTTTGTGGGGGGCGCTTCTCGACTTGCAGGCTCGCGTTCGTGACTACGTAGCCGTCTTGGGCCTGGACCTGATGCTCGATGAAGCTGAGGGCTATGCTTTCCTCAAGAGCCGCGCTGAACTCTCTGAAGTAGACGTTGCCCTGAAGGTCCCCCGACTGATTGCACGTCGTCCCTTGTCTTTCCCTGTCAGCCTGTTGTTGGCTCTACTGCGCAAGAAACTCGCCGAGTTCGATGCCGGTGGCGGGGATACGCGGTTAGTTCTGGCGCGTGACGACATTATCGAGCTGGTACGAGTGTTTCTGCCTGACAGCAGTAATGAAGCGAAGCTTATCGACCAGATCGAAACTCACATCACCAAAATAGTCGATCTGGGTTTTTTGCGTCGCCTTAAGGCGATAAACGGACCGGTCAGCTATGAGGTGCGACGCATCCTCAAAGCTTTCGTCGATGCACAATGGCTGGCGGAATTCGATGCTCGGCTGGTGCAATATCAAGCCCGACTCGTTGGTGAGATCGATAGTGGACCGGAGGGTGACAAGGATTAGAAGGGCGGGAGTGCAGACGGGTATGGAAGTGCGTCTGTAGGCAGCTGTATATATCAGGAGATAAGCAATGAACGAACCGCAAGCTTTAGGATTGGACTTCATAGGCGATGACTCTTTATCAGGCTTTCGTTTGCAACGGTTGGAAGTGTTTAACTGGGGCACTTTTGATGACAGGGTGTGGACATTATCTCCCGGTAGCAAAAACAGTTTGCTCACGGGCGATATTGGCTCCGGTAAATCCACCTTAGTCGACGCCATTACGACGTTGCTGGTGCCTGCCCATCGCATCGCCTATAACAAGGCAGCCGGTGCTGACAATAAGGAGCGAACACTTCGCTCATATGTGCTTGGGCATTACAAGTCAGAGCGCAACGAGGTGACAGGCACGGCCAAGCCTGTTGCCTTGCGTAATCACAATAACTATTCGGTAATTCTTGGCGTATTCCGCAACGCCGGGTACGACCAGGCGGTCACCTTGGCCCAGGTATTCTGGATGAAGGAGGCGCAGGGGCAGCCAGCTCGCTTCTTTGTTGGCGCCGAGAGAGACCTGTCGATCGCTAAGGATTTTGCCAACTTCGATTCCGACTTCGCACAGCTACGTAAAAGATTACGAACCATAGGCGCAGATATCGAGGACAGTTTTCCCAAGTACGGGGCCTGGTTTCGGCGTCGCCTTGGTATCGACAATGACCAGGCGCTGGAACTCTTCCATCAAACAGTGTCGATGAAGTCGGTAGGCAATCTTACCGACTTCGTACGTAGTCATATGCTTGAGCCGTTCGACGCTGCGCAACGTATCGGTGCCCTGATCAGTCATTTCGATGACCTGAGCCGAGCCCATGAGGCCGTGCTCAAGGCTAAGCAACAGGTGGAATTGCTTGAACCTCTGGTGGCTGATTGTGACCGACACCGAGCGCAGGCGGCAGAACATGAAAGCTTACGTGACTGCCGCGAGGCCCTTAAGCCATGGTTCTCGGAACTCAAACTCAGGTTGTTGGATAAGCGCTTGCAATTGTTGGCTGAGGATCTGGCAAGGCTAGCCAAAAAGAAAGAACGTGGTACTGAACAACGTGACGGGCAGCGTAAGGAGGTGGAGTCGCTCAAGCGTGCGGTGGCGGATCACGGTGGTGCCCGGTTGGAGGAGTTGGCTGCTGAAATACGCGAGCAGGAAAGCGAGCGTGGTCGGCGGCAACAACGTGCAGAGCGTTATGCGCAGCTGCTTGCTACGTTGGGCGAGTCCCCTGGCAATGATGAAAATGAATTCATTCGGTTGAGACGGCGGACATTGGCTCACCGCGAAGAGATCAGTCAGCAGGAAGCCGAACTACAGAATCAGGTCACCGAATGGGGCGTCTCGCTGCGTGAAGGCAAGAGTGAGCATGAACTCTTGTTCCGGGAGATCAACAGCCTCAAGGCAAGGCGCAGCAACATCCCGTTGGGTCAGATCAATATGCGTGCATCCATGTGCGATGCGCTGGGTCTAGATGAAGATGCCATGCCCTTTATTGGCGAGCTGATTCAGGTTCGAGAAGAGTATCTTGGTTGGGAAGGTGCGATTGAACGCGTCCTGCATAACTTCGGTCTTGCCCTATTGGTTTCGGACGAGCAATACGCTCAGGTGGCGGCTTGGGTGGATCGAACTCATTTGGCGGGGCGTTTGGTGTACTTTCGGGTACGGTCGCCACGTCAGGTCGACTCGCCAGATCTACACCCGGAATCATTGGTCAGGAAGCTAAGCGTCAAACCCGATTCGGCTTTTTACCATTGGTTGGAGCGCGAACTCGCTTATCGCTTCAACTACGCCTGCTGTGAGACATCAGAGCAATTTCGCCGAGAAACGCGAGCAATCTCCAAGTCCGGGCAGATAAAGACCCCCGGCGAACGTCATGAAAAAGACGACCGTCATCGACTGGATGACCGTAGTCGCTACGTCCTGGGTTGGAGCAATTCGGCCAAAATAGCTGCGCTTGAGGCTACGAAAGAAACACTTGAACTGCGGTTGGGCAATATCGGCTCAGACATTTCCGGCGGCGAGAAGCTTCGAGGGCAATGGCGTCAGAAACTGGAAGCATTGGCCGCACTCAACGAATTCAATGATTACCGTGATCTAGACTGGGCTGGCTGTGCCGCCGCCGTTGCACGATTACAAGATGAAAAGGCGCAATTGGAAGCTGCCAGCGACACTTTGCTGCAACTAAGTGCCCAGCTCGAAAAGGTAAAAGCAAGATTGTGTATCACCGAAGATGACTTATCGAATGTGGATAAGGTGCTCGGTAGTGTCGAGTCAAAACACGAGTCCGCTGAGGCATTGCACGTCGAAACGAGCAATCTGCTCACCGATATCCTATCTGAGACTCGTTCTAATTTAGAACAGTTGCGTATGGAGGTGCTGGGAGATCACCAGCTATCGGTCGAGTCCTGTGATAACCGCGAGAGCGAAGTACGCAAGGCGCTACAGGAAAAGATAGATGCCGAAGCAAAAGTGCTGGAACGGCTTAGAGATAAGATCATCAAGGCAATGGCGGCCTTCAAAGAGTCCTACAAGCTTGAGACCAGCGAGTTTGATGCCGACTTGAACGCAGCTCCTGAATATCGTGAGCTGCTTGACCAATTGAACCAAGACGATCTGCCGCGCTTTGAGCTGCGTTTCAAGGAACTGCTCAACGTTAATACGATAAACGAAATTGCTAATTTCAACGGCCAGCTTTCGCGCGAACGCGAAACCATCAAAGAACGCATTGCAAAAATCAACGAGTCTCTGGGGCAAATCGACTACAACCCGGGGCGTTATATCGTGCTTGAGTCGCAGCCCAGTCCGGATGCCGAGATTCGAGATTTTCAGACTGAATTGCGTGCCTGCACTGAAGGGGCATTAACCGGTTCTGACGACGCCCAGTACTCAGAGGTTAAATTTTTGCAGGTTAAAACCATAATCGATCGTTTTCGTGGTCGGGAGGGCCTTTCAGAGCAGGATCGGCGTTGGACGGCCAAAGTCACTGACGTGCGCAACTGGTTTCTATTTGCCGCCAGCGAACGTTGGCGCGAGGACGACCGCGAGCATGAGCATTACTCTGACTCTGGCGGCAAGTCCGGAGGTCAAAAGGAAAAGCTTGCCTATACCATCCTGGCGGCAAGCCTTGCCTATCAGTTCGGTTTGGAGTGGGGGGCGGTGCGCTCGCGCTCGTTCCGTTTTGTGGTTATCGACGAAGCCTTTGGTCGAGGTTCTGATGAGTCTGCGCAGTATGGTTTGAAACTCTTTCAGCAGCTCAACTTGCAATTGCTCATCGTCACACCTTTACAGAAAATCCACATCATCGAACCTTTCGTCGCCAGTGTGGGGTTCGTTCAGAACGACGGTGGCCGGGCATCCAAACTGCGCAACCTTTCTATCGAGGAGTACCGATTGAACAAGGCAGACTTCTCATTATGAGCTGGACAACAGCAAACGATTTGAAGGAGCAACTTCGACGTCTTTGGGCGCGTGGTGATCTGCTGCGGCACCTGATTATCGGTGAAGCTTGGATGCCGCGGCGTCTAACTCTGAAAGCACCAAGCTCTGCGGAGTTAAGCGGAAAGTTCGACTTGGTCAGGTCATGGATAGCCAGTATCGCTGCCATTCCCTATGTTCGAATTGAATGGCGCGAGGTGAATCATCGGGTTCTAGGTGCCCAACGTCTACCGGATGCTGTCTGGGTGGACACACTCGATGAAGCGGCAATGCTGATTGGTAAACGCGAAGACTTGAGGCGTTTTAGTGAGGTGCTCGCTCTTACGCGGCAAGAGCAACCTTTACTGGTCAAGTGGTTGAGTAAGCGACCATTACAGGCGATCGAGCTTGCGGCGCAGTGGCCTCTTTTTCTGAAAATAGTGGCTTGGATCACCGAGCATCTACGTCCGGGAATCTATCTGAGGCAGGTGGACATTCCGGGGATTCATAGCAAATTCATCGAAGGGCACAGAGTCGTGCTCTGTGAGTTATTTGATTTGGTATTGCCGAAGGAAGCCATCTCTCTTGAGCAAACAGGTGTCGGGAAATTTTCCTCCCGCTACGGCTTTCTCGATAAACCGGTGCGAATCCGTTTTCGGGTGCTTGATGATCGGATTGCATTGTTGCCAGGCTTGATACTTCCCGACATTACGTTGGACTCAGACAGTTTCGCCAGGCTGGATTTATCTGTGGGGCATGTGTTCATTACTGAGAACGAAACCAACTATCTGGCCTTCCCACCCGTATCGAACTCCATTGTGATCTTCGGAGGTGGTTATGGCTGGGAAGCCCTGGGGCGGGCTAGTTGGCTGGCGCGCTGTACGATTCATTATTGGGGGGATATTGACACACATGGCTTCGCCATTCTTGACCGGCTTCGCCGCAGGTTTGATCATGTCGAGTCATTTCTGATGGATCGCAGGACGCTCATAGCCCATGAAAGCTTTTGGGGAGAAGAGCTGGAACAAGTTTTAAATGACTTGCCTAATCTCACCGAAAAAGAAAGGGTGCTGTTCGACGAGTTGAGGGATAACCGAGTCCGTACTGGCTTACGGCTGGAACAAGAGTACGTTAGCTACCAGTGGTTGAAGGCGGCGCTGGTCGTATTGTGTGGGCTGCAAAGATGGTAAAACGAGAAAGCCCCACAAGTGCAAACCTGTGGGGCTTTTCAGTCAGATTAACCATCCACGTTTGACGTGAGGCTTTTCCTTCAATTTGGTGCACCAGGCGGGATTCGAACCCACGACCCCTGCCTTCGGAGGGCAGTACTCTATCCAGCTGAGCTACTGGTGCAAGCGGGCGCCATGATACTCATATGTGCTGCGGGCGTCCATGCCGCTGAATCGACAGCGCTTTTCCAAAGCGTAACCTGCGTTTGCTACGTTGATCAGAAAAATTAGGCAAATGCGGCGTTTTCGTTCTTTTTTTCGAACAGGCTATTGTCCTTTACCCCCTTTGATCCTAGGATTCGTTTGAGATTTCAAACGCTCTTGTCTGGGTGCTGAACCGCACGGTATCAATCAGTGCGCTATTTATGTGCTTCAGCCCAGTGAATGATTTCCCTGACGGCAGCCTATAGGGCGCCTTTCTACAATCATAATTCGCTCCGCGCTTGCCGCGGTGCTGTTAAGGAAAGCCGACATGCAGCTTAAAGACACCCAGTTGTTCCGCCAGCAAGCCTTTATCGATGGCGCTTGGGTCGACGCGGACAATGGTCAGACGATCAAAGTGAACAACCCGGCCACCGGCGAAATTCTGGGCACCGTGCCGAAAATGGGCGCTGCCGAAACCCGCCGTGCGATTGAAGCCGCTGACAAAGCGCTGCCGGCCTGGCGTGCACTGACCGCCAAGGATCGCGCGAATAAGCTGCGTCGCTGGTTCGAGCTGATTATCGAAAACCAGGATGACCTCGCTCGCCTGATGACCCTGGAGCAGGGCAAGCCATTGGCCGAAGCCAAGGGCGAAATTGTTTACGCCGCTTCCTTTATCGAATGGTTCGCCGAAGAAGCCAAGCGCGTCTACGGTGACGTGATTCCGGGCCACCAGCCAGACAAGCGTCTGATCGTGATCAAGCAGCCAATTGGCGTGACCGCTGCCATTACCCCGTGGAACTTCCCGGCCGCAATGATCACCCGTAAAGCCGGCCCAGCCCTGGCTGCCGGTTGCACCATGGTGCTCAAGCCTGCTTCGCAAACCCCGTTCTCCGCGTTCGCCCTGGCTGAACTGGCTCAACGTGCCGGCATTCCTGCTGGTGTGTTCAGCGTTGTCTCCGGCAGCGCCGGCGACATCGGTAGCGAGCTGACCAGCAACCCGATCGTTCGCAAACTGTCCTTCACCGGCTCGACCGAAATCGGTCGCCAGTTGATGGCTGAGTGCGCCAAGGACATCAAGAAAGTCTCCCTTGAACTGGGCGGCAACGCGCCGTTCATCGTGTTCGACGACGCGGACCTGGATAAG
>Ga0302167_10001484_pt1 | contig 10138 bp, 10 predicted proteins | sample I_Fen_N1_1_FD_193496 | JGI IMG/M metagenome (GOLD analysis project Ga0302167, IMG submission 193496) | Peat permafrost microbial communities from Stordalen Mire near Abisko, Sweden - I_Fen_N1_1 | ecosystem: Environmental > Terrestrial > Soil > Wetlands > Permafrost | place: Sweden: Abisko...
AGCCTTATTATTCATTCAATATCAGAAATCATTATTGCGGAACGGCCATCAAACATTGCGGCTGGTACCCTGATAAACATGTTAGATTATTCAACCGTAGTGTAACAAACTGGACTCAAAAGGAAGTACATGAGTCAATAGCCGTTAACGAAAACAAGGATGTAAAACATCTTAAAGGTGATTTACTGCATTTTACATGTTCCACCATCACAGAACATCAGGAGAAGGAAAAAAAATATGCCCGAATGAACGCTGATATACTGGCTAAAAAGGGAAAAAACATTCTGTGGATTACACCCTACATTAAAGGAGCTTTCCGATTCTTTAAAACATACATCATCAAATTAGGGATTCTGGATGGCTACTATGGATTGATAATTAGCAAAACACTTGCTAAATCTTCTTATTACAAATATTCCTGGGCAAGAAGTGCAATCAGAAATAAATAGCTAATCTGCACGTTTATATTCTTACTCACAATAGACTTCGCAACTTTATAATTTCTATAAATGACAAGATTAGAGCTAAAATCCGGCTTAGAAAAAGTAAATTATTTCGCTTTTCTATTGCTCGCATTTAGTTTAAACTTCCCACAACCAATTGTTAGATATTCTCTTGCAATTTGGCTTATATCTTGCCTTTTTTCAATCAACTATAAGCAAAAACCCAATTCCAAAAAATCTTATTATCTGCCATTATATCTGATAAGTGTCCTGATTTTGGGAAGAATTATTGTCTCACTAATACACAATGATTTCTCTGCTCTGTTGGCTAAATTACTCGATACACAGCTATCACTCATATTCCTACCTATCCTTTTGATACTTCATGTCAATAGATTTTTCAACCTGAAGCAAATTTTACTTTTTTACATTGTAGGATGTTTTATTTCGTGTGTTTTAGTGGTATGTTACTTCTATTTATACCGTTTTAATATATTGATTGGCGATGTTGAAGGTATTCCTTTAGGCACAAACAAACACAACCTTATTGAAGACATCAAAATATTTCAGCTATTTATCTCTCCTTATTTTAAACACCGGGCATCTGTGGGTGTCAATATCAGTCTTTCGGTTGCTGCACTGATATACTTAATCAAGACCGGACAAAAGCTCTCCTTAAAAAATGTTTGCCTGGCAATACTAATCTTTGCCATTTTTGCACTGGTAATCTATGTTTCAGGATCGAGATCGGGAATAATGTCCTTTATATTCGTACTGATGGCTGGTGCTGTTTATACCTTCAGGAAAAAGAAAATAATCTTTATATCATTTTTGATTGTTGGTCTACTCATAGCCAGCCTGTCTACTTTAAAAACCACGCGGTTAATAGACAAAGGCGTGAAGTATGAAAACGATATATCGACAATTGATCCTCGCATACAAATATGGAAATCATCAGTAGAAATTATTGATGCATATCCGTGGTTGGGGGTTGGTTATTCAGGAGTGAAACCCGCATTATTCCAAAAGTATGAGGAAAAAGGGCTAAAGCTGGATCTTCAGGCAAAACACAACACACACAATCAGTTTTTGCAGTTTGCTATGGAAAGTGGCATTTGGGCGGGTATTATATTCGCATTGATGTTGTTACCAATCTATTTCGGGAGAAAAATATATTTCTTATCGCTTGCATTTTCAGCTGTATTTATTGTTTTCAGCATGTTCGAAGATACATTTATCATTATAAATGCACTATCAATTTTCGTGTTCTTTATATCCTTGCTGATACTTGCTCAAAAGCAGAATGATAAAATACTCAGTGAGTGATTTATTTTCGTCCAAAGTCCGCCGGTATTTCACCCCAAACAGAAGTTTCCCATTTCAGTATTTCCGTTGTGTACTCATTTTGTTGCAGCCATGCTTCTGCTCGCGACACTAATTCAAAAAGAGTAGCATTTACACCACTCTTTTCAAGTTTGGTTTTAGCCTTTTTGGCTTTCACCCACGCCAAAGCTGTTTTACTGTCGGTATAGATAGGTAGAGTACTATTCTTTTGTTTCAAAAAAGCCAGCCCGTGAACCAAGGCCAGAAACTCTCCAATATTATTCGTTCCTTCTGCAAATGGCCCCTGACGGAAAATTTCTTCTCCTGTTTTGGTATATACACCCCGGTATTCCATCGCACCCGGATTTCCACTACAAGCAGCATCTACCGAAAGACTTTCGAAAACAGGTGTCCCAACTTTAGCAATTTCTTCTTTTGTAGGTTTTTTTTCTTTGGCATTTTTCCCAATGTAATCCCAACATGGAGAAGACATAGCTTCACGAGCTTCAGCTTCTGTTGCAAACCCTTTATATAAAGCACCACCGTAACCATGAATCTGTCGCTTACATTCTTCCCACGAACGGTATATGCCGGGTTCTTTGCCTTCCCATACTACAAAGAATTTATTCTTACTCATATTAAAATTAGTCTTGTGGAAGATTTGTCGAGCAAACGATTACAGTCACTGTTTTTCAAAAAATCTTGATTCTACCCAATAAAATCTTAAGCTTAAATCTTGAGAATGAATCTGTTCCTTTTATATCTATCCGTTGAATACAGAAAGGATCTGCAACTGGAATTTTATTAATTCTGTTACCTATTCGGAAGCCTAAGCGAATTTCGTTATTTAAGAGTGTTTCTTTGAATTGTTCATATCTCTTTTGCTCACGGGGATAATCTCCGTACGGATACGTAATTGCCGGAACATAAGGAATAGAGTTTTCCATGAGAATCGACTTACATTGATTAATATCATCAATTAATTCTGCTTTAGTAAGTTCTCTATAACTTCGATGAATGAATGAATGTAGCCCTAATTCGATCAATGAAGAATCTATTTGTTTCAACTTTTCGACATTCATGATTGGGTCGTCACCTTCGTCCCATTCATTTAAACTACCAAGATATGCTACCGGAAGAAAAATTGTGGCTTTTAATGCGTGTTTTTTCAGCAAGGGATATAAATAAGTATAATTATTCTCATATCCATCGTCGAATGTCAGAAGAATTGGCTTTTTAGGAAGTTTGGCTTTCTGATATTGGTATTCAATCAGCTGTTGTACAGTTATCGGGTGATAATTCTCTTCTTTCAAATATAGTAGCTGTTTTTCAAGCATATCCACACTTACTGTCAGATTGTCATTTGTATTTAGACTAAGCTTGTGATACATTAATACCCTTAGACCTGACTTTGATCTGATTAAAATACTAGTTATAAAACCACCCACTATTATAGCAAATAAAAGAAAGAACACATTTACAGTCATAGCCAAACTACTATTGATTAATCATATAACTTTACCGAGAATTTTACAAATACTCCAAAGAGCGAACACAAATATAATAAAAAAATTTATTTATATGCAAGATCCCATCTTTTGAGTTGAAAAAACTTCGCATAGTTTTATATATCGGTAAAAAAATGTAATTTTGCGCCACCCTAAAAAAGGGTCCTGTAGTTCAATGGATAGAACAAGTGTTTCCTAAACACTAGATCCGGGTTCGATTCCCGGCGGGACTACTAAATGACTGTCAACTGAACAAGTCCATCCTTCATTTCAATAACCCTGTCGGAAAGAGCAGCCAGTTCCTTATCGTGTGTTACAATCACCACCGTCAAACCAAATTTATCGCGCAGTTCAAACAAAAGTTTATGCAATTCATCTTTGTTTTTGGAGTCTAAGCTTCCCGATGGTTCATCAGCCAGAATCAACGACGGATCATTTATCAAAGCACGAGCTACAGCTACACGCTGTTTCTCACCTCCCGAAAGTTCGGATGGTTTGTGTTCCATACGATCGGCCAACTGCAGATAAGCCAATAATTCTTTGGCCTTTTGAGCCATTTTTTTATTATCCTTTCGGGCAATAAGAGCCGGAATCATTACATTTTCCAACGCTGTAAACTCAGGTAACAACTGATGAAACTGGAAAATAAAACCAATATGGCGATTTCTGAATGCCGCCAATTCCTTTTCATTTAGTTTGCTGAAATCAACACCATTTACAAGCACTTCGCCTGTATTGGGCTTATCGAGCGTTCCCAGAATCTGAAGTAATGTCGTTTTTCCTGCACCACTGGGTCCTACAATAGAAACTATTTCACCTTTTGCCACTGTTAAGTCAACCCCCTTAAGCACTTCCAGTTCACCAAAGCTCTTGTGTATATTTACTGCTTTTATCATAAATTAGTTACGAGTTGCGAGATACAAATTACGAGGACAAAGTCCGATAAAGTGTAACCCAAAATCCAATGTTATAATTTTATGCAAAGTTATTCGTTTCAGACGATAAACCGTTATTTTTTGGATGGAAAAAATGTACCTTTGTACTAATATCAAATACAATCTTTTTTTCATAAGTAGAAAATGCTTTCAGACCCAACGTTAGGAACTATCGAATTTATACGCAATGAGCGGTCGAAACACATTCGTGTTCGTATATTAAATTCAGGGCTGAAGGTAACTCTGCCGCCTCGTGCATCCGAAGATGATGCAATGAAATTTATTAATTCTATTCGTACGAAACTAATTCAGAAACAGGCGAAGCTTGAAAAAGGTCTACAAACAAGGAATATTCTGATAGATGAAAACTCCAAACTTCAAACCTTGACTTTTGTCGTTGAAGCTAAAGCGGTAAACAGAAAGAATATCTATTTTGCATTAAAAAGTAGCACTCTAAGCATTGAATTTCCGGTAGGAACAGATTGCACAACGGAGGAAAACCAACAGTATTTTTGGAACGGAATAAGTTATTTTTTGCGCAAAGAAGCTAAAAGACTATTGCCGGACCGGACAAAACAACTTGCCGACAAGTATGGTTTTACATTCACAGACGTCAAAATCCAGTCGAGTAAAACCCGTTGGGGAAGTTGTTCGCGGGCTAAGAGTATTAACCTTTCGCTTTACCTGATGTTGTTACCAGCATATTTGATCGATTATGTAATTCTTCATGAGTTATGCCACACGCGCGAAATGAATCACGGCGATAAATTCTGGGCTTGGATGGATAAGGTTACTGATGTAAAAAGTAAAGAACTGAGAGCTGAACTAAAAAAATATCATATGCCGCAATAACGATTTCGCTGCGCTTATATTTACTCACTTCGTTCGTGACATTAGCCCTTCGGGCGATATTAGCCTTCGGCGTTATTGATTGATATTTGCTCCCTTCGGTCGCGTTATTGTCCTAACAACTAATATCGCGAAGCAAATATCGTGAACGAAGTGAACCAATAACTAACATGAAATAAAAATGAACTGGAACCAACTATTATCTACTAAGCGCTTTGGACAGGAAGCCTATCATGCAAAACGGGATGACGATCGCAGCGAATTTCAGCGCGATTATGACCGACTGATTTTCTCCGCTCCTTTTCGCAGATTGCAAAATAAAACACAGGTTTTTCCATTACCGGGAAGTATATTTGTACACAACCGACTAACGCATAGTCTGGAAGTAGCATGTGTGGGGCGATCGTTGGGTGTAAGTGTGGCGCATAAACTAAAGCTGAAGAAGCATATAGAAACTCCCTATTTGGAAGAAATTGGCTCCATTGTTTCGGCTGCCTGTCTGGCACACGATTTGGGAAATCCTCCTTTCGGTCATTCGGGCGAAAAAGCTATTGCTACCTATTTTTCAGAAGGTAACTGTCAGCATCTGAAAGCAGAAATGACCGACGAAGAATGGAAAGACATTACATGTTTTGAGGGAAATGCCAATGCGCTCCGGTTACTTACTCACAAGTTTAATGGACGTCGGCCGGGAGGGTTTGTATTGACTTATAGTACGTTGGCATCTATCGTGAAGTATCCGTATGCTTCGATTCATTCCGACGAGAAGAAACAAAAATTCGGATTCTTTGATTCGGAAAAAGCAGACTTCGAGAAAATTGCTTCGGAGCTGGGAATTCCCCGTTCACCTCAGAACCCCAATCGCTATGCCCGTCATCCATTGGTTTATCTGGTAGAAGCGGCCGATGATATTTGTTATCAGATTATGGATATTGAAGATGCTCATAAACTTCGTATTCTTACTTCCGATGAAACGAAAGAATTGTTTCTGAACTTTTTTGATAATAACCGAAAAGCACGCCGACAAGAAACCATGTTGATGGTAACCGACGTAAACGAACAAATTGCCTACCTACGGTCATCGGTTATCGGACAATTGATAGAAGAATGCTCTACCGTGTTTGCCGAAAACGAAAAGGCCATACTGAATGGGACCTTTACTTCGCCACTTATAAAGAAGATACCGGAACTTTCGGCTCAAGCCTACGAGACTTGTTCAAAAAAAGCTTTCGCAAAAATTTATCGATCGCAGGAAGTGCTGGATGTAGAATTGGCGGGTTATAAAATTATCCTTACTTTATTGGAACATTTGGTGACAGCTGTATTGAGCCCCGAGAAAGCCTACTCTGAACAGCTTTTGATGCGTATACCCGAACAGTACGAAACCAACAGCCCTACTGTTTATGGAAAAATTATGGCGGTGCTCGATTATATCTCGGGAATGACCGATATTTATGCACTCGACTTGTATAGAAAAATAACTGGGATGAATATACCTACCTTATAGAGCCAAAAAAGTGACGAAGGAAATATCTTCGTCACTTTTTTATGAGTAATTGTTTACCGATTAATATCCTACTGTTTGAGCCAAAATAAATTTGTAATTCGAGCCTAGATTCATGGCTTTAAGCAATTCTACATCCTTTGCACTGGCGCGCACCACGCTTCGTAGCCCTTCCGAGGCACAATACAAATACACATTTTGCCCACAATATCCCGAATCCATGATTGCACTCTGGAAATTGTCATTTGCATTTCGGGCTTTAGCAATAAAAAGCAAATTAAGCGGAGCAACTTCTACAAAATTCTGGGTTCCTGCAAGGTTTCTGAAATCACCCTTTACTACCGGCTCCAACTGATGTTTCAGTGGGTTGTAGAAATAAATGCCGTTAGCCAAAACTGCGTAAGTCTGCAATGGATAAAGTCCCATAGCTGAGGGAACAGTGCGTTTTCCTTTGGCACGATTTACACCGTTGGCCACCCAAAGAATCTCTGAAAGATGCTTCAGTGAAAGATTGCGCGAATCGAAAGAACGATCGGTTTTACGACGCGAAATAGCCTGCATAAGTGGCTTACCACCCAGTGTGTCGGGAGCCTGCAACTTAATTGTATCAAAAGTTGTCAGCACCATAGGCACTTGTGCAGAATTAGTTTGAGTTGATGTTTGAGCAGTAGCAAAAACAGCTACTAACAATGAGCATGCAATAATTAGGTTTTTCATGACTGTATTTATGAATGATTTCTTAAACCGCAAACTTACAACTTTTTCATGTATTTTTGCGTTCTATAGGGAACAAACTTTGTAAGCCTTTTCGAACCAAAACGCTTACCAACAAATACCAAACAATAAAATGAGCTACATTCCTGCTAAACCCAATACACTCGGATTAATTCAACTAACAGATATCGACTTGCGTGAAATAGTACCTTTTATCGACTGGGGATTTTTCTTTATGGCCTGGCGCATGTCTGGTAAATATGAGGGCATTGAAACTGTACACGACTGCCTTTCGTGCAAAACAACCTGGTTGCAGCAATTTCCTGCAACCGACCGTCCGAGAGCTGAAGAGGCATTGAAACTGTTCAAAGATGCACAAGAGATGCTTCGCAATATGCTTAACGAAAAAATAGTTTCTGTCAATGCCAGTTTTGGTGCATTTCTGGGATATGCTCTGGGCGATGATATTTTCATCGAAAATAACGGTAACACCATAACACTGCCTATGCTACGCCAACAGCATCCTGCCACCGATGGTTTCTGCTATTCGTTGGCCGATTTTGTAGCACCCGAAAATGATTATGTCGGAGCTTTTGCCACTACCATTCAGGGCGTGGAAGCTTATGCCGCGACATTTGAAAAAGACGATGATGTTTATCATTCCATACTGGCAAAAACCTTATCTGATCGTCTGGCCGAAGCGGCTGCCGAATGGCTTCACTTCAAAGTTCGACGTGAGTACTGGGGCTATGCTCCCGATGAAAACTTATCGATAAAAGAAATGCTTAAAACCACTTATAGCGGCATTCGTCCGGCAGTGGGCTATCCTTCATTACCGGATCAATCTATCATCTTTGAACTGGAACCCCTGTTGAAATTTACCGAAGTTGGGATAACACTAACCGAAAACGGAGCAATGTTCCCAAATGCCTCGGTGTGCGGTTTATATTTTGCTCATCCGCAGTCCAAATATTTCATGATTGGTAAGATTGACGAAAATCAGTTTCTGGACTATGCCCAGCGTTGCGGAAAATCGCCAGATATTCTACGTAAATGGATGGCAGCAAATTTATATTGAGGCGATTTGATCATCAGATGATTTATGGATATAGAAATATAGTTTCAAAACTATTGCTATATCACATCCTCAACCCACTATTTTAACATGATATTAGCACTTCCGCTAATACTCATTATCACATTATCATATCGTCATATTATCACATCATGACATTAATTTAGTACCTTTGCATCCTCATTATTAATCAGAGAGAATGCGCATTGATATCATTTCCGCTGTTCCCGAATTATTGGACAGTCCGCTGAACTATTCTATCATTAAACGAGCCAAAGAAAAAGGATTGGTAGAAATTGTCGTGCATAATCTACGCGAATATACCACTAACAAACATCGTCGGGTAGACGATTATGCTTTTGGTTTTAGTGCCGGAATGGTACTACAAATTGAACCTGTTGATCATATAATATCATTGCTGAAAAGTGAGCGAAATTATGACGAAATAATTTATACCTCGCCTGATGGTGAAAAGTTCGATCAGAAAATGGCTAACAATCTGTCGATGTCTGGCAATCTGATTATTCTTTGTGGCCACTACAAAGGTATTGACCATCGGATACGCGAACACCTCATTACTAAAGAAATAACTGTAGGCGATTATGTACTCACCGGTGGAGAACTTCCCGCGGCTATCATGACCGATGCCATAGTACGACTGATTCCGGGAGCCATTGGCGACGAGCAATCTGCTCTCTCCGATTCGTTTCAGGATAATCTGCTGGCACCGCCGGTTTATACGCGCCCTGCTGAATATAAAGGTTGGAAAGTGCCGGACATCCTCCTGTCAGGGCATCAGGCCAAAGTGGATGAATGGAATCATCAGCAATCGCTTGAACGAACCAAACGATTGAGACCGGATTTGCTGGAATAATTCATAATTGAGAATTCATAATGCATAATTATATGTATTGGTATTACATTGGAATAATCAACTTGCTCAGTGGATTACTTTTTGCATTTGATAAACAAGCTGCAATAAACGGTAGAAACAGAGTACCCGAGCGAACCTTACATTTACTGGAAGCTCTGGGCGGAGTGGTAGCCAATCTGTTATTGATGTACACACTCCATCACAAAAACCGCAAGTTTAGTTACTGGATTTGGACGTGGATGGTGCTGATTGGGTGGGTAGTGATAATCTTCATTCTACTTCGGAATGATTTGATAATAAATTTATAATTTCGATATATGACAAAAATTAAAGTAGGCGTAATAGGCGGCGCAGGCTATACTGCCGGCGAATTGTTGCGCATTTTGATTCATCACCCGGCGGTGGAAATCGTATTTGTAAACAGTAGCAGCAATGCCGGCAATCCAATTGCCGATGTTCATAGTGGTTTGTTTGGCGAAACCGATTTAGTGTTTACATCTGAGTTACCTTTTGGCGAAGTGGATGCATTGTTTTTGTGCTCGGCTCATGGCGACAGCAAAAAGTTTATGGACAACAATGAAATTCCTGCGTCTATCAAAATCATTGATTTATCTACCGACTATCGCGCAAAAAGTTCTAACCACGATTTCGTGTACGGTCTGCCTGAACTAAATCGTTCGGAAATTATTGCGGCTAAGCGCATAGCCAATCCCGGCTGCTTTGCCACAGCCATTCAGCTGGCTTTGTTGCCTTTGGCTGCTGCCGGTTTGCTTACCGACGAAGTTCATGTGAACGCCATTACCGGGTCTACAGGAGCAGGAGTTAAGCCATCGGAGACATCTCACTTTAGCTGGAGAAGCAATAATATCTCCATTTACAAACCTTTCGGACATCAGCACTTGAGTGAAATAGG
>Ga0302167_10001486_pt1 | contig 10127 bp, 9 predicted proteins | sample I_Fen_N1_1_FD_193496 | JGI IMG/M metagenome (GOLD analysis project Ga0302167, IMG submission 193496) | Peat permafrost microbial communities from Stordalen Mire near Abisko, Sweden - I_Fen_N1_1 | ecosystem: Environmental > Terrestrial > Soil > Wetlands > Permafrost | place: Sweden: Abisko...
ATATAATTATTGATAGTGCACCTATCGGAGTTGTTTCAGATGGTTTTACTCTGAATCGTTTTGCAGATGTTAGTCTTTACATTGTTCGGGCTGATTTTACACATAAGAAAAATATTGAAGATGCTACCAATTTATTTATACACAAGAAGCTGAAGAATATGTATTTTGTGTTAAATGGTGTTGATAGCAGCAGAGCTAGTTATCGCTATGGTTTAGTTAGAAATTACGAATATGGCTATGGAAATGAAACAAGTAAAAATAAAAAGAAATAATTACGTAATTTAATATATTTGAAATGGATACAGCTAATCGAGTTGCAAAAAATACAGGATTGCTTTACGCTAGAATGGCTATAACTGTTTTTATTTCGCTGTATACCACCCGTTTAGTTCTAGCTGCTTTAGGCGTTGTAGATTTCGGTATATTTAATGTAGTTTCAGGTGCAATAGTAATGCTCACTTTTTTAAATTCTGCAATGGCCTCTGCTACACAGAGATTTATGTCGTTTTCTCAAGGTGCGGGTGATCATGAAAAAGTAAAAACAATTTTTAATGTAAGCGTACTATTGCATATCTGTATTGCAATTATTTTATTTTTGTTGCTCGAGGTAGTTGGATATTTATTGTTTAAAAGTATTTTAGTGATTCCTGTAGTACGTATAAAAGTTGCAAAATTGATTTATCAATTTATGATTGTAAGTACAATTTTCACAGTTATTTCGGTACCTTATGAAGCAGTATTAAATGCAAGAGAAAACATGCTAGCTTTTTCATTGTTTTCAATAATTGAAGCTATATTAAGACTAGCAATAGCTTTCTTTGTTACTTGTGTACATTTTGATAAATTGTTTATGTTTGGGTTATTGATGGCAACTATATCATTTTTACTACTTTTAATTAAAGGAATTTATTGTAGTAAAGCTTATTATGAATGTCAGATTGATATTAAAAACTATTTTAGTAAACCAGTATTTAATGAAATGACAAAATTTGCAGGTTGGACATTTTTAGGATCATCAAGTAGTATTCTTGCTAATTATGGACAAGGAATCGTTATAAACATGTTTTTTGGAACAATTGTCAATGCAGCTCAGGGCATTGCTAATCAGGTGAGTGGTCAACTCGGTGCATTTGCAATGAATATGTTAAAAGCAATTAATCCTGTTATTGACAAAAGTGAAGGAGCCGGAGACAGGCAAAAAATGCTTTCAGTCTCAATGACTGGATCCAAAATGTCTTTTTACTTATCAATACTCTTTATCATTCCTGTGTATATTGAAATGCCGTATATTCTAAACCTTTGGCTAAAAGAAGTGCCTGATTATGCTATTATTTTTTGTCGACTTTTACTTATCAGGAATGTTATAGAGCAATTATATATAACTATGGGAAATTCAATTGCAGCTGTAGGTAAAATACATTCTTATCAGATAGCAAACTCTGTTCTAAATTTGTTCCCATTGGTAATAGCATACATCCTTTTTAAATTTAATTTTCCACCCTATGCATTATATCTAGTTTTCATAGGATATGCAATTTGTGGTGGAATATTGACTTTATATTTTACAAAAAAAATTTGTGATTTATCCATCAATTTGTATTTGAGAAAAGTTATTATACCCTGTTTTATAACTATTGTCTTGATTGTTGGATTTTCTTTAATACCTTTTTTGTTGTTACATGATGGGTTTGTTAAATTAGCATTAGTAGGAGTTACCAGTACAATTTCATTTTTCATTTTTGTATGGTTGTTTGGTTTTACAACGGAAGAAAAATTCATGACTCGTCAAATTATGAGGACTCCAATTGAAAAGATTAGAAGTTTAATGAAAATAGAAGGTCATTTCAATAGATAAACACGTAATATTCTAGCTATAATCATTAGTAAAATTATTAATCTAATACAAATTTTTAATAATTTCACAGACGTATCTCAATTTAATTCTATTATGAATAATTGCCCAATATTTATAAGTTCTGCTGATTCTTACTCTGATTTATGGCCAATCTTTTTTGATATGTTTAAAAAGTATTGGCCAGAATACAATGGTATAATATACTTAAATACAGAAGAGAAAACCTACACCACTAATGGTTTGAATATTATTTGCACACAGGTAGGTCAAAACAAATCTTTTGGAATTACTTTTCGGAAGGGGTTAGATATGGTTAAGTCACAAAATGTGTTGCTAATGATGATTGACTATATGTTTATGGGGAGGGTGAATGATAGGAAAATTCTCGAGTATTATGATTTCTTTGTAAATGAATATTTAGATTCATTGTGTTTGACGAATCAACATTATCCTAATACAAAAAAAACTGGACATAATGAATTAGTTATGGTATTACCTCCTGCGCCTTATGTAATGTTTTCTTATCAAATAGCTTTTTGGAAAAAGTCTATGCTTTACCAGATGGCATTACCACAGGAAGATCCATGGACTTCTGAATGGTTTGGAACGTTAAGGGCAGAAAAAATGCATATTAAACTTGCAGCTATTGCTGATGAAAAATATAATCCAATACCTTATCATCTTGCTGGTTGTTTACACAAAGGTAAATGGCTAACTGAAGCAATTGAACATTTAAAAAGTATAAACTACAATGTTGATTTTGATAAAAGAGGTTATTATCACGAACTTCCAAATAGTATAAAAAGAAGGCTAATTGTAAAGTGGAAAATTGTAAAAGTTGGACTTTTGGGAAGTTATTACGATTTATCAAAAAGAAGAAAATTATATGACAACTAAACAATTTATATTTAAGGCAAAAAATAAGTTGTGGTCATCCATAGTTTCGTATACTAGGGATAAAAAAATATATCCTTTTTTATATCGATCTTATTGGCATTATTTGTTTAATATGAAAGATTCAAAATCAAATGACGCCAATTACTTTGGAGCACGACCTAATCCGGGAGCAGGTATCGGACATCAAATAGCTAACTGGATAGCCGGATATTGGTTTGCAAAACAATTCGGATTGAAATTTGCACATATCCCTTTTGCTCAAAATTCCTGGGAACAGTTTTTAGGGTTTGGCGATAAGGAGAAAACAGCTGAAGAGCTAATTAAGAAGCAAGGTTATAAAAAAGTTTTACTCCCATTGTTTAATGAATTTAATAACACAGAAGTAACGCTTATAAAAAATATTATTGCATCGTACAACTCACGAAGAGTAGTTTTTCTGGCTGAACAGGATCAATTTTATCGCGATCAGTTTGGAGTAATGAATGAAATTATAGATAAGTTTTACAAAGCTAAGGCAAGGGAAAATGATAAACTGATTTATTCGAAAGATAATTTCAATATAGCAATACATGTAAGAAGAGGTGATATTGTTCAGGGTCAGGAAGGTAATAATCAGAATATATTAATGAGATGGCAAACAAATGAGTATTTTGAGACAGTTCTTTCAGAAGTAATAGAAAAAATTAAACAGATAAAACCAATAGCAATTTATTTATTCTCTCAAGGCGATAGGAAGGATTTCTCAGTTTTTGAACAGTTTGAAAATATTCATTTTTGTTTGGATATGGATGCTCAGAATTCTTTTTTGCACATGGTTTATGCTGATTTGTTGATTACAAGTAAAAGTTCGTTTTCATACAAACCAGCCTTACTTAACAAAGGAATAAAGGTTTGTCCCCGGAATTTTTGGCATGGTTATCCAGAAACCAAAGATTGGATATTGATTAGTGATACTGGATTGTTTGATAATATTGAATAAGGTAATATGAATGTTCTTTCAATAAATACTCTAAAGGTTCTTAGAAAGCTTTATATCAACAGTTTTGGAGGGAGCAATAGAAACAGACCAGAATGTGTTAATGATCCTGACGTAGCTTCTAATATTATTTATAAAGCATTGACAGATGATAAGCCACGAATGATTGCTCGCTTTGGCAGTGTTGAACTGGTTTGCTTATTAAATTATGTAGGTGTGAAATCTCCAAAATCAAATTTAATTGATTTTATAAAAGGAAAATCGCAACCATGGTGGTGGGATGATTCTGTACTATCGCCAATGCATAATAATGCAGGTTTTTTCCCTACTTCTATAGATAAAATAGAGCAATTCTGTGAATTAATGTTTCAGGATATTCAGGAAGTAGATATACTTGGCTCTTGGCTCCCAAATGAAATGTATTTTGAAAATGAGATTCAAGATCGTACGAAAATAAATTTAGAACTTTTAAATCCGTATTTTTCTAAAATACCATGGACCACTGCCTTAGAAAATAAAAAGGTTTTAGTGGTTCATCCTTTTGCAAAAACAATAGAACAGCAATACAAAAAACGGGAATTAATTTTCCCAAATAATTTACTCCCAAAGTTTGAGCTTAGAACTGTCAGAGCTGTACAATCAATAGGAGGTGAAAAAACTGAGTTCAATGATTGGTTTGAAGCATTAGACTCGATGAAAGCAGATATTGATAAAGAAGATTATGATATTTGTCTGATAGGATGTGGTGCTTATGGATTCCCCTTAGCAGCCCATGTAAAGCGCATGGGAAAGAAAAGTTTTCATATTGGAGGAAGTCTTCAGCTTCTCTTCGGTATACGGGGAAAACGCTGGGAAAATGAAAACTATAATGATGTCTATAATTATTCAAAATTAATGAATGAACATTGGGTAAAACCAGATGAAGATGAAAAACCTCAAAATGCCTCAAAGGTTGAAGGTGCTTGTTATTGGTAAAATAATATATATATATGAAATTACTTTGGATCACAAATACGCTTTTTCCTGATATCTGTAATGAGCTCGGAATTGATGTGCCTGTTGTTGGAGGGTGGATGTATTCTAGTGCAAAAGCACTTCTGAGAGAAAATGAAAATATACAATTAGGAGTAGCAACCTTATATGACGGCAAGACACTTAAATCCATGTGCTTGAATGAAATTCATTATTTCCTGGTGCCCAATATCGGGAAAAACAAAGCATATGAAGCTGGTTTAGAACTTCACTGGAAATCTATACAAAGCCAATTTAAGCCGGATATTGTACACATTCATGGATCGGAATATCCACGGGGGTTGGCTTATATCAGGGCTTGTGGAAATAAAAATGTTGTTTTGTCAATTCAGGGACTTGTAAGTGTCTATGAAAAGCATTATTACGGAGGTATTTCGAAATTGAGTTTGCTTAAAAATACAACAATCAGAGATATAGTTAGACGTGATTCAATTTTTGAGCAACATTGTAATATGTATAATCGAGGATACTGGGAGAAAGTAACAATTCAGTCAGTGGAGCATATTATAGGGAGAACCTCCTGGGATAAAGCACATACATGGGCATTAAATCCTGCTGTACAGTATCATTTTTGTAACGAAACACTTAGAAATGAGTTTTATCAACAAAAATGGGAACTTGAAAAATGTGAAAAACATAGTATTTTCCTTAGTCAGGCAAATTATCCGATAAAGGGGTTACAAAAGATGATTGAAGCTCTACCTCTTATTGTTCGTCATTTCCCGGGTGCTAAAGTTTACGTGGCGGGGAATGATTTTATTACAAATAAGGGTTTACGATTGAATGGATTTGGGAAATTTATTCGCTCATTGATTATAAAAAACAAAATCTCTGAAAATGTAATTTTTACAGGTCTTCTATCTGAAAAAGAAATGTGTAACCGATATGTAAAATCGCATGTATTTGTATGCCCATCATCCATTGAGAATAGTTCCAATTCGATAGGAGAGGCTCAATTACTTGGTGTCCCATGTATTGCTTCGTATGTTGGAGGAGTATCAGACCTGATAATCCATCATAAGACAGGTATATTGTATCGCTTTGAGGAAATAGAGATGCTTGCTGATGCAGTATGTAAGATTTTCTCAGATGATACATTTGCTAACGAATTATCTATAAGTGAAAAGGAAGCAGCATTGGTTCGGCATGATAGTAGGCGCAATGCTCACCAACTTAATTCGATTTATAAGGAAATAATAGAATTGTAAGTGGATATGTATTTTAAGAACACAATCTTGTAAAAATTAAATTACATCAAAAATAATACTGCTCATTTCTAAGCTTAGTTTGTAAAAAAATTGTATCCATATGACAAGAAAACAGTTGCATATAAAATTGATGTCAATTAGTATTTTACTGGTAAGCATATATTCTGTAACTCAGTTCCCTGCTCCACGATTAAATATAATAACGTATTTTCAGAACACCACAATGTGGTGGCTAATAATAGCATTGATATTCTATGTTTTTTTGTCATATAACTATTCCTATATTAAAAGGAAAGACAAAGATTTTTCTGTAGTTCAGCTGTATTTGATATGGAATGTTCTTTCCATCTTTCGGGGCTTTTTTATTGCTGACACCTATTGGGACTGGAAAGGACTCATAGGAAACGGAATCGGACTCTTATTACCAATTGTTGCTGTTACAGCCAATGATAAAATGGTTTTGCAAACTTTACTTTCGTTTTATGTAAAATATGCGCTACCACTCTTTTTGTTAATGGCTCTTATTATATCCTATGATGCTTATGGTTTTTATCTGGTGCCAATTAGTTTTTTTATGTTATTCTTCCCTGTATTAACTAATCCGTGGAGATGGGTTGTTGGAGTATTGACCTTTTTAGTCATGACTATTGATTTAGGTGCACGCAGTAATGTAATAAAATTTGGGTTTCCTGTTTTTGTCATGCTAATATATTATATGCGACATTATATTACTGTGAAGTATTATGAAATTGTTAGACTAATTCTTATTGTTATTCCTGTAGTTCTTTTTTCGTTAGCAGTGAGTGGATTGTTTAACGTGTTTGAAATGGATAATTATGTAAAAGGTGATTATCAGGCAGTAGAAAGAGATGAAAATGGAAATATTGTAGAAGATAATCTTAAGAATGATACGAGATCATTTCTATATACTGAAGTACTTTATAGCGCCAAGATTTTTAACAGTTGGCTGATTGGAAGATCACCTGCCAGAGGAAACTTAAGTGTGGCCTTTGGTGATGGTGATGAAAATGGTAGAGGGGAAAGATTAGGAAATGAAGTTGCTATTTTAAACGTATTTACCTGGACTGGCATCATTGGTGTTGTTTTATATCTGATTGTATTTTATAGGGCTTCTTATATTGCAATACATCACTCCAACAACATTTATAGTAAAATGCTTGGGTTATCTGTTGCTTTTAGGTGGGCTTATGCCTGGGTAGAAGATATTAACTATTTCTCATTGACATATCTGTTTCTCTGGCTTACTATCGGGTTGTGTTTTTCTAAATCATTTAGAGCTATGTCTGATAATGAAGTAAAACATTGGGCACGAGGAATTTTTAATATCTATAATAATAAGCTATCTAGAAAGAAAATACAGGAAATAAGAATGAAAAATGTAGAAAAAGAGTTATCTGGTAATACTTAAAGGTAATATATCCGGTAACTCTAAATTTGTATTAAAATATTATTGTATTATATAACAGTAAATTATGAAATTATTCATTTTATCATTCAAAGTTATCAAAAGAATTTATAAGTATTTTTCTTTGTTCTTTGAACAAATCATATCACTTATTTTAATGAAACTTAATGGAGTTCAAATTGACAGCGGTTTTAAGTCAAGAGGAATTCCCAGCGTTGATGTTACGTTAGGAGGTTCAATTGTTATAGGGAAGAATTTCGATATAAACAATGGAAGCAAATACAATAAAATAGGCAGGCAACAAAAATGTTTTTTTATAGTCAGGGAAAATGGCCAATTGATAATTGGAGACAACGTGGGAATGAGTTCAACAGCAATTATTTGTGATAAATATATACAAATTGGTGATTTTGTGAAGATTGGAGGAAATGTTGTTATTTATGATACTGATTTTCATTCATTGGATTTAAACTTAAGAAAGGAAAAGGAAAGTGATTACTCCAATACTAATAGACAAAAAGTAATTATTGAAAATAATGTATTTATAGGAGCGCATTCTACAATTTTGAAAGGCGTTTGTATCGGCGAAAATTCAATTATTGGTGCCTGTTCTGTAGTTACAAAATCGATTCCAAAGAATGAAATATGGGGTGGAAACCCGGCAAAATTCATTAGAGCTATATAATATTTAGTGTTTTTATTCTTATAAACTATAATGCCTGGATGCTTTTAATGCTTTAAGTGATTTTTTAATTATCAAGTTAATCAACGAAATTTTAATTATTGATGGAAAAGATAGCTATACTACTAACGTGTCATAACAGAAAAGAGAAAACTATTAGTTGTTTAAGGTCATTTTATAAAGCGCTTGAATTCTCAAATTTTCAAATTCAATTTGATATTTTTTTAGTAGATGATGGTTCCACTGATGGCACTTCTGAAGAAATTTTAAAGAATTTTCCAGAAATAAATATAATTTCAGGTTCAGGAGATTTGTTTTGGTCAGGCGGTATGAGACTTGCGTGGAAAACAGCTTTAATGCAAAACAAAGACTATGATTCTTTTTTACTTTTAAATGACGATGTTATTCTTACTGACGATTTTCTTGCCAGCCTTGTTCTTACCCATGAATTTTGTTTAAAGCAATACAATAAATCAGGTATTTATGTTTGCTCCACTCGAGACAATGTAGATTCAAAAATATCTTATGGTGGTACATATATCACGCATAGAGGAATTAAAATTAAATCAAATTTAGTTGAACCATCAGATACACCAGTGCTTTGCACAATGGCAAATGCCAATATATTAATGGTAACAAAGTCTGTTGTAAAAGCTATTGGAATTTTGGATGATAGATATATTCATCAGTTTGGGGATTATGATTATACACTTGTTGCTTCCAGGAATGGGATTCCGGTATTAGTTTGTCCCGGTTTTGGAGGGTATTGTAGCGATGACCATGGTAACAGTTGGTTACAACCAAATTCTTCTTTAAAAAAAAGAATAAACTTCCTGTATAGCCCACTAGGCTTATCGTATAAAGAACAAACATATTATTTGAAGAAAAATTTTAAATTTCAGTATCCATACTATTTCAGTATGCTTTGGTTAAAAACATTATTCCCGTTTATTTGGGAAAAATACAAAAAAGATTGAATGTGATAAGTAATTATTTTAAACCTGAATATTATACTTTTGATTTAAAATGAAAACAGTTAAATTTTATACATTGTTGTTTGTCGACTCTGAAAGCCATTCTTTGTCAATAAATGGTATTTCAGGTAAGTTTGAACAACAAATGTCTATTTTTATAAGGTGTTGTGAGAATTTAAACAAATCGCTGATATATTTTACAAACATAGAACTAATTGTTTTAACAAACAATAAAGCTTACATTGAAAATATTTCTAAAGAATTGAACTGTTTAGAGATTGTATTTGACCTTGAAGTACCAAAAGATATAAAATTTTTTGCGGCACACTACAAAATTGATGTGTTCAATTTTTTTGCAAATTTGAGTGGTCAGGAGTATTCAATTTTATTAGATTGCGATGTTTTATGTGTAAATAAACTTCCCATCAATTTAATCAATTGCATTAAAAACAATATACCGGTATACTACGATATTACTGAACAAGTGTATCCTGCATATAGACGGGAAACTATTATTGGAGATAAAGAGGTTTTGATGCCAAACAAATTATCAATAGGTTTGTGGGCAGGTGGTGAATTTATTGGCGGAGATAAAAGTTTTTTCAAATTATTATATGATGAAATTGGTCTTATCAAAGAGAAATATATTGACAATTATAAAAGCCTTCATCATCAAGGCGATGAAGCACTAGTTTCGTCTGCAATTGAAAAAATAATGCAAACAAAACAGATTTGCAATGTAGGTTTATTTGGTGGAATAGGTCGATATTGGAGTGTTCAAACTCTTCATGTTCAAAATCCGTGGAAATCTTATGTAAATAATTTTCTGTTGCATTTACCTGCCGATAAAAAATTTATTGCAACAATAAACTCAGTTGATTCACAATTGATAAAAAGATACGAAAATTATCTTAGAAGAACAGCAGTACTGAGGTTTACAAAAGCAATTGTAAAAAGGATCTTAAAAATATAGATTTGAAGTATAACAACTTTTCATTATGTGTTTATATAAATATATCATGTAATTGAGTAACATATGAAAAAAAAATTATTAATAATTCACCCGGCTTTAGCTCC
>Ga0302167_10001487_pt1 | contig 10124 bp, 5 predicted proteins | sample I_Fen_N1_1_FD_193496 | JGI IMG/M metagenome (GOLD analysis project Ga0302167, IMG submission 193496) | Peat permafrost microbial communities from Stordalen Mire near Abisko, Sweden - I_Fen_N1_1 | ecosystem: Environmental > Terrestrial > Soil > Wetlands > Permafrost | place: Sweden: Abisko...
GGGTATAAAAGTAAATAAACCGCGACTCGGAGTAAATATCAACCAAAGCCATCAATTTAGTTTTCATATCTTTATAAGCCAACGTTTTGTTATCTGCCGTTACACCATGTAATTGCCGTAGTGCCTCCCCATTCAATGAAACTTCAATGGCATGAGCTTCCGTCAGAACCTCTTTTGTTGTTCTGTTCTTACTCTCTAACCAGCTATATCGAATATAAAACGCACCAAAACCAATTAATAATATCAAAACAGATATTGCAATACTATTTTTTGTATTGAAAAAATTTGCATTTTTCTTAATGCTTTGTTGTTGATTTAAAAGCTCGTTTACCATACTCCTTCGTTTATCTATTTTAAGAGTTATCCTGATTGACAATTTACGTGACCCAAAGCCCAGTTGCTCTGGTAAACAAGCACTATCTGTTTCGCGAACAACACAATAATTTTTATTATTTCAACTTTCTATTAATATCGTCAATCACACTTTGCAAAACTCCCGTTACCTCTTCAATCAAAACATTCAAATCTAATTTTGTACTCTCGTCGAGCCCAAACTTTTCGAGTAGAAGTATCTTGTCGGATATTGCTGTAATCTCAAGAATTTGAATGTTCGGTTTAATCTTATGAGCCAGTTTCCGAATACTTTCAATGTCGTTGTTAGCCAGTTGTTCCTTAAATTGAATTATTCCCTGACCGGCAACATCAACAAACATACGCAACATGTTATCAATAAAACTTTCGTCATCTTTCCCAATTTCCTCAAGCTGAGCCAGGCTGTAGAGCGATGTTACTTCAGATGAGACTTCTATGTTTTTTACATCCATATTATAATTTTTGAACATTCCTATTTTACTATACAAATCATCCTCGCGATATGGTTTGATAAGATAATCGTTCATCCCAACGGATAAATATAAATCTATATCATGTTTAAATGCATTCGCTGTAAGTGCAATTATCGGTATTTCTTTACTTAGATGGGCGCGTATAAATTTTGTTGCTTCCACCCCATCCATCTCGGGCATTTGTATGTCCATTAGCACTACATCAAACTTTTCAGTTTTTAATTTATCAATAGCAACCAGACCATTTTCGGCTTCTGTTACAGTACAACCCACAAAATTCAGACTCTGTATGGCAATAAAGCGATTCATCTCGTTATCTTCGACAAGCAAAACCCGGGTGCCTTCAAAGCAGTTTTTAGAAGCTTTAGCACTTTTGGACGCAAGGTTATTTTGCGTTCCAATGGGAAAATCGACCTCAAATAAAATTTGTGTTCCGGCACCTTTTTGGCTTTTAGCAACGATATCTGAACCCATTAACTGAACAAGTTCTCTGGTGATACTCATTCCTAAACCCGATCCTTCGAACCTCCTGTTGGCTGCACCTTCTTCCTGCGAAAACTTGTCGAAAAGTTTTTTCATAAACGGTTCGCTCATCCCGATTCCCGAATCGCTGACTTCGAACAATAAGCGTTGATGGTCATTGGTAGTGCTAACAACAGACACTTTAAGTTCTACAAAACCACGCTCAGTAAATTTCAATGAATTACCCATTAGATTTATAAAAATCTGTCGCAAACGTCCCGCATCACCAATCAGTGATTTTCTAATTTCAGGCGATTCTATAATTCTGAGTTCAAGTCCTTTCTCCTGAGCTTTTGAGTAAAGAATACTCATCACATCTGAAGCAACCGACGAAATACTAAAATCCTTGTTTTCAAGTTTAAATTCGCCCGCCTCTATTTTAGACATATCGAGTATATTATTTACTATTGCAAGCAAATGATAGGTAGCCGTTTCGGAATGTGACACGTACTTACGTTGCTTATCCGTTAGGTTATCTTTGCCCAATTCACGAATCATCCCTGTGATAACATTAAGTGGTGTTCTGATTTCATGACTCATATTGGCCAGAAATACTTCTTTGGCTTTCGAAGCTTCTTCGGCAACTATAATTGCTTTTTCCAATTCTTTTTCCAACTTTTTCTGATCTGTGATATCCAAATGAATGCCTATTGAGCCAATATGCTCATTTTTATCATTATAATTAGGCGCATCACTCACAAACCACCAACGAGGTTCTCCCTGTTTATTTTTCACAGCTAATTCATAGCCGGTAGAAACTCCATTGCCTCTTAACTTAGTCTTTTCTGGCACTTCAAGCTCATTGTCAGACGAATGCAAAAAGCGGGTTGCTTTTAATTTCTTAATCTCATCCTGATCATATCCCGAAATGTCGCAAAAACTTTGGTTGGCATAAAGAATATTTTCTTCTTCATCAACTTCGATTATACCTAAATTCATGTTGGTGATAATATTACGATACTTTTCTTCTTGTCGAACCAGAAGACCGTCATGTCGCTTCCTTTCAATCACATTCACAAGCATTTGAGAAAAAACCTCAAGTAATGTTTTTTCTTTATCGGTATATGAATGTGTCTGCTTTATGGAGTCGAAACCGATAAATCCTAATAATTCATCTCCATTTTTCATTGGTAAAGATATAACACTCTTTAGCGATTGTGCCTCGAGTATTTCTTTCAAGCCGCTACAATTATTTTCCAACTTACTAACATCTGAAACATAGAATTCCTCTCCTTTAAGGTGTTTTCGCAGAAAATTGGTTAGTCTATCCAACGATACATTTTGTAACTGCTCAATTTCCGGCACAATTCCATCGGCACACCATTCGTAGGTATTTGAAGTTGTCTCATTATTAAAATCATAATCGAAAATATAGGCTCTATCCGCACCCACAAATTCGGCTAGTTCCTGTAATGAGTTTTGAATGGTTGCTTCAACTTTTTCTAATTCAATATTTATATAGGTACTGGAGATTTTAATCAATATATCTTGTAATTTTAGCTGTTGACGAATCACTTCTTCTCTTTGCTTGCGATAAGTTATATCGCGAGCAACGCAGGTAACTCCATCTGTCAACCCATCCTGCCCTTTTAAAATGGTGGCGTGTAGATCGTACCACAACCTTCCATTGGGGGTATCAAAAAAGATCTCGGCTTTACTAAAACTCTTATTCTGTATGCAGTAGCTCAAAACCACCTCAATCTTTGCTTTCGATGGCTGAGGGATATCCATGTCAGGGACTTTCTTTCCAAGGTATTTCTCCAGGTTAAAAAACACAGTTGCACCTGAGGGAATGTGGTATTCTACAAATCGTAAATCATTGTCCAATACAAAAACTAAATCGCTGATACTTGATATCAACGAGGCTTTGCGTTCCTCACTTGCACGTAATTCATTTTCGTTCCGTTTCCGGTCGGTTATATCTCTCGAGTTCGCAACAATAAATCCTTTGCCATTTAAAAATATGTACTTTACGGTTACTTCCACCGGAATTTCGGCCTTAGTAACGATATTCATGTAGATCCGTTCAACCGTCAAGTGATCCTCCACTTTTAATTGCTCTACATGTGCATTCCATTCTTTCATTGTCGGAAAGTGGACGAGGTAATCGGTAACATAAAATTCACCAACCTGAGCAGGATCAATCCCCAACACTTCACCTGCAACTTTATTCAAATAAAAGAGTTGACCTTCTTCCGTGATAACTTGTACAGCATCAGAAATATTATCAAACAAATTTAAAAATATAGTGAGCTGTTCCTGAGTTTTTTTTCTTTCGGTATAATCGATACTAATGCCGACCATGCCCACTATTTGCTCATTTTCATTTTTCAAAGGCAATTTTGATATTAAAGCCCAGGTGTCTTCACCCATTGGCTTTACTTCACCTAAAATAGACTGCCCTTCGCGAATAACCTGCTGATCTTCTATCAAAGTATTAGTAGCAATGCTTTCCCCATAAATATCAAAATCGGTTTTTCCCAACACATCCAACTCCGACTCCAATCCTAAATGTTTCAATTCCAATTTATTTGCTAATGTTTTCTTATACTGTAAGTCTTTGGCGTAAATGCTGATAGGGATATTATCGATAATAGTTCTCAAGAGTCGACGCTCTTCAGTCAATTTATTTTCGGCTATTCTTCTCAACTCATCGTCAACAGCTTGTGTAATAACTTTGCCTAAAAAATCAACAATATTTCGAAATTCGTTTTTAAACAAAAGGCTAAATGGATTTTTTCTACCCAAAATCAAATAGCCATAATCTGCTAAACAATAAATATAAAAAAAATTGTCGCCACGAATTATTTCACAACATCCACTTTCTACATTCTTATCCGAACTTTGAATATACTCTCTGAGGTATTCAAGCACTTCATTGTTTTTAAATGCAAAGGGAAGTATCAACTTATTCAACAATCCTGATTTCTCAGTTTTGATGATTCCTGCCATAAAGCAATTCAATTTGCGCAAATAGACGGGCAGCACACTATTAATCACCTCGTCTTCGGTACCTTTTGACCCTGCAAAAAATATCAATTCGAGAAGCGCCTCTGATTTTAAATTATTTATCATTTCCATTTTGCCACAATTACCGTTTTATTGTATATTTCCAGAAACGAATCGCCAATGTTTGCAATTTCGCCAAATGTTAGAGCACCATACAAGGTTTGATTCCCACTTATTTCTTTTAATTCCTGAGCGAACATGCCTGCCAAAAATTTACCTCGCGAAAAGCAGTCAATACAGAACAAGTAACCATTATCTTCTTCGCTTTCGTAAGTGCTCAGACACTGTCCATTTGCCTCACCTGCCGCAGCCAATAATGACCCTACATCGCCGTGCATGATTGAGAAATATTGTCCACTATCTATTAAATCCAAAAAATGAATGGTTTTATCCTTTACCTGAAATGGATCGCGAATCACTGTTTCACCATCAATTTTTATTAATCCTATCGGATATGATTTTGCTATTTCAGCAAAATTATTCTTATCAAAAACAAGCCCGGAATGTTCTTCAACTTCTTGTTTATAAACATCAAATGCCGGTTCCCAGTTTATTGATTTCACCTCATTCAATTCTACTTCGGTAGCTTTCATTGGTTTGGTAATCGGATTCCAACCATGCGCTATGCCAATTGAAAAACATTCTTCGGTCAATCCAATAACAGCTGCGTTAGCATGCATGCCGCTATTATGCACCACATTTTTTGAAGATTTATAAGACGATGTTCCGCTACCTCCGCCAATAAAATTAAACTCATTCCCGAAAAAATCATATAAGCTCTCAATAAATTGATTCTTCCCGTTTACAAACGCGTCTGTAAAGATAATTATACTACCACTATCGGGCAAGTTAGCGGAGTAATTACTTTCCAACTTGGATTGATACATGTGCTCATCATCAAAACTAAAAACCTGGCTCTTTAATTCAAAAGGCAAAGGCAACAACAATACACCGTTCGACTTAATCGCGCATCGCACAATTATTTCCGAAAAAACACCGCCAACAATCGATTTTGAAAATGATTGCAGAACAGGATCTATCACTTCGGGACTAAAATTCTTATCATCGGTCATCAGAATCAGTACCGATTTAAATTCTTTATTGTTCTCAATTTGTTTTAGGTTTTCAACAAATTCTTCAAAGTAAACAGAATAAAATGCTTTCATATTTATTTATTTAAAGTTATTTCACCGCTCTTAATCATATTGTAAATAGTTGATTTACCAATATCCAGTTTCTCGGCAACTTTCACAACATTTTGATTGTATTTCTCTAAGTAATAAACTATTATACCAATGCTATATTCCCGAAGCGTTTTCTCCGTTGGAACAATGAAGTTAGTTGACTTGGGATGCAAAGAGTTCAAACCTATAATATTTATCCTTTTTTCATTACCCAGCACAGCTGCCATCACAACAATAGCTTTAAGTTCTTTTACAATTTTTGAGTCCTTTTTATCGAAATCAAAATACTCTAGATTGACAGTAGCAGGAACAGTTTGTTCAAAAGTCTCGATTTTATCTTTAATGTATTTGCTGTCACTGACCAGATTGGCAGCATCTATCGGCAGGTTTAGGAATTGTTCATTCTGAAGAATGTAATCTGTAGCTCCCAGCTTTAAAAACTCAACAGCAACATTCGCATTATCTTTTACTTTAAACACAAGCACAGATAGATGCATGTTGTAAGCAACTAGTTTCGACAACAACTCATCACAATGCATATCAGACAAAGCGAAGTCAATACATATTAAATCAGGAGTCTTATCCAACGCATCTAAACAATCTTTTCCTGTACTAAGAACGATTACCTCTAAATCTGCATTTTGCAAAAAAGCCTGTTCTAGGAAGCGACCATATTTCAAATCATTCTCCACAAGATAAATCCTGAATTTTGCCATTGTATCTGTTTAAAAACTTATTCTAAAAAATAACGCATTCTAAATTTCAGTGTTATCGTTACAAATATACACAAAATAAATTAAGTTTTCCAAAATATGGAAGAATCAAAAAACTCGCACAGGAGACTGAATTACAATACATTGTAATATTAATTATGACAAACTCACAGAATTAGTTACTATATATCTAATTAAAAAACACGAATCATTTAAATTTTAAAAAAGAAGTAAACACTAATCAATTTCATAGACTGTGAATAAAAATCTGTATTTATCGGCAAAAACAAAAAAGGCAATCAATAAATAGAACTATTTATTGATTGCCTTTTGTAGTAATTTAAGCTACAATTAAATTTGTTATTTCACATTAAAACCTGCTGAAATATTTGAACAATAGACTTTAGAAAGTATGACGCAACTATTAAATTTACATTATATAACAGTCGCTCATTAAAAATAAACATTATATAACATTAATTCCAAGCATAAATAAGGTTCGACAAGCATTTAAACTAAATATTTCTTGCAAAAGACATGAGCACACGCAGTAATTTGAATAGAAACACTGATAGAAAAGGAATCGACACTTAAATAAAACTGTCTATTCGTATCTGATAATTTTGGCAGGATTGATTTTAGTAATCAAATAAGAAGGACCGATCATCATTAACAATGAAGCGATCAATGTACCCACGTTGAGGAGAACAATGTACAACCAGTTGAAATAAATCGGAACAGTAGCAACGTAATAGGCTTCAGGATCGAGAGGGACTATTCCTGTGAAATACTGAATGGCACAAAGCGAAAGTCCTATAAAATTACCCCACAACATACCTTTACCAATAAGAAAAAAGGAATGATATAAAAATATTTTACGTACCGACCAATTGGTAGCACCAATGGATTTAAGGATACCGATCATGTTCGTCCGCTCCAGAATAAGGATAAGCAGACCCGAAATCATATTAAACCCCGAAACGGCAAGCATTAAAAATAAAATCACCCAAACGTTCATGTCCAACAAATCGAGCCAACTAAATATCTGAGGATTGATCTGCTTAATAGTTTGAGTAGAATAAGCGGCTCCTTCTTTATTGAACTTATTGGCTGTAGCATCATAAACAGCGTCACCTACTTCGTCTATTCTATCAAAATCGGAAATAAGGACTTCTAACCCACTAAACGAATCTTTGTCCCAATCATTCAGGGATTGCACCTGACGCATATCGGCAATAAGGAATAATTTGTCGTATTCAATAAAATTGGTAGAATAAATACCCACAATTTTAAATTTACGGGCACGAACCTGATCTTGAATAAAATAAGTAAAAAAACTATCTCCCAATTTCAAACCAAGCAGATTAGCCATGTATTTCGACAAAACAACCTCTTTACTTGCTGTAGAATGGGAAACATCAATGATACGACCTTCCACCATATTGGATTTGAAGAAATTCCAGTCGAAATTTGCATCTACACCTTTGATTACTATCCCTTGAAACTCGGTATCTGTTTTAATAATACCCGGTTTGGTTGCAAATTTTTCTACGTGACGAACACCATCGAGTGAGGCTATTTTCTTAATCAAAGCATTGTCTGCCTTGATGGGGTTCATTGCATAGGTATTGTTATTGTCGAAATTTGTGATTTGTATATGCCCGCCAAAACCGATTGTTTTATTTCTTATCTCGTTTTTAAACCCAATGACTACCGCCACCGAAATAATCATTACAGCCAACCCAAGGGCAATACCAATAGTGGCAATACGTACAGCAGGACGAGAAACATTCTTCTTGCCCTGCTGAAAATGGATGCGTTTAGCTATAAAATATTCTAAATTCAATGTTGTTTTTTGTTAGATCGTTTTTCCCGGATAAGCTTGAAGAGCTTTGCCAAGAACAATTAGCGCATGTTTTAGGTCTTCCTTGTCCAATACGTAAGCGATACGGACTTCATCTTTTCCGTAACCATCGATAGTGTAAAAGCCGGAAGCCGGAGCCATCATCACTGTGTAACCCTCGTATTCGAAATCGGAAAGAAGCCACGAGCAAAATTTATCTGCATCATCAACCGGCAAGCGGGCAACGGTGTAGAATGCACCCATCGGAATGGGAGAATAAACACCCGGAATACGATTCAAACCATCGATCAAAAATTTACGACGTTCAACGTATTCGTTGTACATTTCGAGCATATATTCGGGTGAAGTATTCATTGCAGCCTCCGAAGCTATCTGACCTAACAGCGGTGGACTCAAGCGTGCTTGACAGAACTTCATCACATTCTTGCGAACTTCTTTATTTTTAGTTACCAATGCCCCAATGCGCACACCAGTCATGCTATAACGTTTTGAAACCGAATCAATCAACACCACATTTTCTTCAATGCCATCTAAATGAAAGGCTGAAATATAGGGTGCTCCAGTATAACAAAATTCGCGATACACTTCGTCGGAGAACAGGTACAAATCGTACTTTTTCACCAAATCGCGGATTTTATTCATTTCCGCACGGGTATATAAATATCCGGTTGGATTATTCGGATTGCAAATCAGAATTCCTTTTGTTTTGGACGTGATAAGCTCTTCAAATTTATCAACATGAGGCAACGCAAATCCTTCTTCGATGGTAGACACCACCGGTTTTACAACTGCACCGGCAGCAATGGCAAAGGCAGTATAGTTTGCATAAGCAGGCTCGGGAACGATAATCTCGTCGCCCGGATCAAGACAGCTCATAAAAGCAAAGTTTACCGCTTCAGAGCCACCGGTTGTTATAATGATATCTTCTTCTGTAACGTCAATATTAAAGGTATGATAATACGCCGCCAGTTTTGTTCTAAGACTTTTAATTCCATCACTCGGGCTGTATTCCAACACGGTACGATCTATATTTCTAATCGCATCCAAGGCCACTTGTGGAGTTTTCAAATCGGGTTGACCGATATTGAGATGGTACACTTTAATACCACGAGCCTTAGCTTTGTCGGCAAGAGGTACTAATTTACGAATAGGCGATTCGGGCATTGCTTGCCCGCGTTGCGATGTGTGTGGCATTTTCAGTTAGCAGTTATCAGTCATCAGCAACAAGAGAAATCATGTCACCGCACAACTGAAATTAGTAATTCGAATAATTGCTGCAAAATTAGCGAAATTTACCCGATTAAAAAAGGAATTTGCTTACAAGTTGAAAGTGAGTAGGGAGTTGATAGACTGCTGACAGCAATTGACAAATAATTGCCCACAAGGAACTACTTCAAATCAACCATTACTTTTAAGTTCAGCTGCCTACCGGTAAGATAATTTGGAACAGCCATTTGATGATTATAAATATCAGTTACCCAATAATATGAATTTACATTTTTGAAGCCCATTAGATTGAACACTTCCAAATTGAGCCAAATACTTTTCACATGTTTCATCATTTGTTTATTCATCACCTTATCAGTTGTATTCACTAACATTCGCGAAACGCCAATATCTACACGGCGGTAGAGCGGTGTACGAAAGGCACTTCGGTATTGTACATTTCGGGGTGGTCCGAAAGGCAATCCATCCGACCAGATAAATTTTAATTGAAGTTTATACTTTGGATTATTTGGAAAATAATCTTGCATCAACATCGAAAAAGCAAAACGTTGCTCGCTCGGACTTGACACCCATTTGGGATGAACTGTTTTGGTTGAAATAAGATTTCCTTCATAATCGTAGGTCTTATCCACATATGAATCACCTATAATATCCTGCTTCGAATTCATCAACGAAAGATTTATCCACGAATCGGTTCCGGGAACAAGTTCTCCAAACAGTTTAAAATCAATGCCGGCTGTATAAGCTTTTGCATCATTTT
>Ga0302167_10001495_pt1 | contig 10092 bp, 9 predicted proteins | sample I_Fen_N1_1_FD_193496 | JGI IMG/M metagenome (GOLD analysis project Ga0302167, IMG submission 193496) | Peat permafrost microbial communities from Stordalen Mire near Abisko, Sweden - I_Fen_N1_1 | ecosystem: Environmental > Terrestrial > Soil > Wetlands > Permafrost | place: Sweden: Abisko...
GATATAGAAAAGTAGGTATTCCGAGCTGGACAAACGTGCCGGTTTCAGTAAATACTCTTACATTAACAGGATTATTAGAATTAACTAAATATGAAATGCAGGTTGTAAATGTATGTTCAGGTACGCCAGGTACTTACACTCAACCATACTTCTTTACGACACCAACGGTAACTTATTGCCCAATGTCTTCAGGAAGTGCTGCTAATGAATTTATTTCAAAAGTAACTGTGAAGCCAAATGGTAAACCAGTAATGGAAAGTATCTCAGTAGGATCTACTTATACAGATTACACAGGTGTTCCGGCTAGATTCATAGAATTGATTCAAGGATCTACAGGAAACCAAATTACGATTGAAAAATCTTGGTTAGGTACTAATAATGAAGAAGGTGTTGCTGTTTGGATCGATTTCGACAGAAACGGATACTTCGATATTAATGAAAGAATCATTGCTTCACCTCCTAGTACAACAACTCCTGTTACAGGAACGTTTAATGTACCTGCAGATGCGTTCATCAGCTTAACAGATTACAAATATGTAGTGATGAGAGTAGCATTGCAAAAAGATGGTATCCCGGTAAACTGTACAAGTTTCGCAAACGGGGAAGTTGAAGATTACACAGTGAGAATTTCTAAAACTCCTGTTCCTAATGCAACGAACCAGACTGAAATAATGATTTACCCTAATCCGGTAAAAACTACATTGAATGTGAAAAACACAAGCCCTAGATCTAATTATAAGATCTATAACGCGGCAGGACAAGTAGTATCAGCGGGAATTATCTTAAACAACAAGATCAATGTTAGTAATTTGATCAATGGAGTTTATGTAATAGATATCGATGATGTTAAGGGTACTGCCCAAAAGAAATTCATCAAAGAATAATAGTAAATTATCTTTAAAATAGAATAAGCTCTCAGAAATGGGAGCTTATTTTTTTTAACTAAAATCAGGTCAACAAAAAACTCGCTAGATTTTTCTAACGAGTTTTGTTTTATTCTATTTCGAAAATAATCCGTTCGGTTTGTTCCTTGAGATCTTCGAGATTCGTATTATTATAAATGATGCAGTCTGCGAGTTTTATCTTGTCTTTTTCAGACATTTGTTTCTCCATAATCGCTTCTATTTCACGGTAGGTTTTTCCGTCCCTATCCATTACTCTTTTGGTTCTTATGTTGTCTTCTGCAGTTACCAACAGAGATTTGTAGCATTGTTTATTAAGCTTTAATTCAAACAATAATGCAGTCTCTTTAAAAACTAAATATTTGGTTTGCTTTTCCAGCCACTCTTCAAAATCAATTCGAACAGCAGGATGAATGATTTCATTTAATTGATGAAGAAGATCTTTATCATTAAAAACTTTTTCTGCAACAAATTTCCTGTCGTAAAGTCCGTTTTCATCGTAAGATTCTTCGCCTAGAAGTTCTTTAATTTTAACCTTTAAATCATCACTATCATTAACGATCGTTTTTGCCCTGTCATCCGAGTAATAAACGGGAAACCCGCACTCTTCAATAAAATGGGCAACAGTGGTCTTTCCTGAACCTATTCCGCCTGTTAAGCCAATGACTTTGGATGATGGTGGTTCTGCTTTTTTTGTTTCTGAATGTAAGTCTTCCATAATTAAAAATTAATATCCAAAAACATCATTAAAACTAAAGGTTTCATCAAGTCTTACTCCTTTTTCGGTCATTTTTAGACTTGCTAATTCGTTGTGGGCATCGTGTTCGAAGAACAGTAAATATTCGTTATCCACACATTGCTTCAGAAATTTTGATTTTTCCTCCATTGTTAAAAGAGGTCTTGTATCATAACCCATCACGTAAACAGGGTTGATATGCCCCGCAGTTGGAATAAGATCCGCCGCAAAAACAACAGTTTTTTCCTGATATTGGATCACAGGAAGCATTTGCTTTTCTGTATGTCCGTCAACAAAAATAACGTCCATTTTCAAATCTGGAGCGAAACCATAATTTCCGTTTGCCGAAAGTGGCAAAAAGTTCAGTTGCCCACTTTCTTGCATAGGAAGAATATTTTCCTTTAAAAAGCTGGCTTTTTCTCTTGGATTAGGCTCAGTTGCCCACTGCCAGTGATTTTCGTTAGTCCAGAACTGTGCATTTTTGAATGCAGGTCTGTAGCCGGTTTTGTCGTCATTCCATTCAATTGCTCCACCGCAGTGGTCGAAGTGAAGGTGAGTTAAGAAAACATCGGTGATATCTTCCTTTACAAAACCATATTTTTTTAAGTTTTTATCTAAATTATCATCTCCCCAAAGAGAGTAATGACCGAAGAATTTATCATCCTGCTTGTTTCCAAGACCGCAGTCTACTAAGATTAATTTTTTTCCGTCTTCAATTAATAAAGAGCGGGTTCCCAATTCAATTAAGTTTTTTTCGTCTGCTGGGTTAGTCTTCTCCCACAGACTCTTTGGGACGACTCCAAACATTGCGCCGCCATCCAGCTTAAATTTTCCACATTGTATAGGATATAACTTCATATATATTTTTGATTAGTTTATTTTAATTGATAAAATTATTTAATATTTTTCATTCTCTCAGCGATTTTTTTTCCATTTTCGTCTGTATTTTCAAGATTGGAAATGATGTTCTGGAAGTCTGCTTCTTTTCTGTTTTGAGACAATTTTTGTTGAATAAATATCTCAGTCGGAATTATTTTTAACCCAAAAGCGCCTCTCATTTCTTTTTCCACAAATTCCCGCCCCATTTTCTCTACAAACATCGGGCATTTCTGAAAATTCTCATATTTGGCAGTTAATTTTTCAAGATGATTGTAAAGTTCTTCCTGATTCATTAATTCTACTTTTCCATAGATCTGAACGGCTTCATAATTCCATGTTGAAACATTCACGTGATCATACCAACTACTGGAAATATAAGTATGAGCGCCCAGAAAATCACATAAAACTTCATCGCCATTTTTTAATGTTTTTGCCTGAGGATTTGCTCTGGAAATATGAGACTCAATATAAATATTTTCAGGATCATCTTCATTAAGCATCATCATCGAATGAGTTGCTCTGATTTTATCGACCGAAGAAATAAGTAAAGCAAAAGCATTTTCTTTGATGATCTGTTTCATCAATTCATAATCTTCGCTTCTGTATATTTTAGGTATGAACATAGATTGTTAAAATAATTCTCCCGGATTTCTAGGAATGGCAATATTTAAATGTTTGTAGGCTTTGTCAGTAACTTCTCTACCTCTCGGCGTACGAATAATAAACCCTTCCTGAATCAAAAATGGTTCATAAACCTCCTCCAGAGTTTCAGGGTTTTCGGCAATGGATGTCGCCAAAGCTGAAATTCCGACAGGCTTACCTTTGAAATTTTCAATCATGACACGCATAATTTTGTTATCCATTTCATCCAGTCCGAATTCGTCTACATTTAAAGAATTCAGGGCGTATTTTGTGATATTAATTTCAATTTCGCCATTTCCTTTTATTTCAGCAAAATCTCTAACTCTTCTTAAAAGAGCATTCGCAATTCTCGGAGTTCCGCGACTTCTTCTCGCAATTTCAAGGGCAGCATCTTCATAAATTTTTATTCCTAAAACTCTCGCACTTCTGATAATAATCATCGATAAAAGTTCAATAGAATAATATTCCAATCTGCTTTGAATCCCGAATCTTGCCAACATGGGTTTGGTCAGCATTCCACTTCTGGTTGTTGCTCCCACTAATGTAAAAGGATTCAGTCCGATCTGTACACTTCTTGCATTCGGGCCCGTTTCAAGCATGATATCAATCTTAAAATCTTCCATTGCAGAATATAAATATTCTTCTACAATAGGAGAAAGACGGTGGATTTCATCAATAAAAAGGACGTCATTTTCTTCAAGATTAGTCAATAATCCAGCTAAACTTCCCGGTTTATCCAAAACAGGGCCGGAAGTTATTTTACAGTTTACCCCAAGTTCATTGGCGATAATATTGGACAGAGTAGTTTTACCAAGACCGGGTGGGCCATGCAAAAGGACATGGTCTAGAGCCCCGCCACGTTTTTTTGCAGCAGTAACGAAAACTTCAAGATTTTCTAATGTTTTTCTTTGCCCTGCAAAATCTTTAAAGCTCTGCGGACGAATTTGTTCTTCCTGTATGAGCTCTTCATGGGAGTAATTTTCTTTATCTGGATGTAAAAAATCTGGCATTAATTCATTTCATTTACCTCAAAGATAGGAAAAATTGAGGTTAAGATTAGGGTTGAGGTTGAGATTATTTAAGGTTGAGATTTAGGGCAGGGCTATCATTGGGAAAGGGAATGTTTATGTTTTAAAAGATTGAGATATTTTAAGTATTTTTGAGATGAAAAATTTTAATTAAAACAGACTTTTAGTCTTAATAATAAATAATGAAACTTATAGGACCTTTCAAGCAGGTTGTAACACTTGCCAATCTTCCGTTAAGAGGAAAATTATCTGACGAACAATTAGAAATTATTACCGATGGAGGAATTCTAGTGAATGACAACAAAATTCAGAGTGTTGGAAATTTTGAAGAATTAAAATCTGAAAATCAAAATATAGAGATCGAGAGCATTGAGGGTGAACAAATTGTTCTTCCCGCTTTTGTAGATTCTCATACCCATATTTGCTTTGGTGGAAATCGTGCGAATGATTTCGCTATGAGAAATGCCGGAAAAACATATTTAGAAATTGCAGAAAGTGGAGGTGGAATTTGGAGTTCTGTTCAACATACAAGAAAGGCTTCTGAAGAAGAATTATTAAAAACTTTATTAGAAAGGATTGATTTTCTGATCTCATTAGGAATTACCACAATTGAAGTAAAAAGCGGTTATGGTCTTGATGTAGAAAACGAATTGAAGATGCTCCGAATGATTAAAAAAGCACAGGAACAGACTAAAGCGACTTTGGTTCCAACTTGTCTTTCTGCTCATTTAAAACCACGAGATTTTGAAGGCAGTAATCAGGAATATTTAAATTATATCATCACTGAAATTTTACCAAAAGTAAAAGAAGAAAACTTAGCAAAGCGAGTTGATATTTTCATTGAAAAATCAGCATTTCAACCGGAAGAAAGTAAAGATTTTTTGCTTAAAACTAAAGACTTAGGTTTTGAAATTACGGTTCATGCAGATCAATTTACTCCCGGAAGTTCAAGAATTGCGGTTGAAGTTGGTGCGAAATCTGCAGATCATTTGGAAGCTACAATTGATGAAGATATTGAATTTTTAGCTCAATCGAATACTGTGGCAACAGCTCTTCCTGGTGCAAGTTTAGGATTAGGAGAAAAGTTTACTCCGGCCAGAAAATTATTGGATGCGGGAGCAATTTTAGCCATTGCAAGTGATTGGAATCCCGGTTCTGCACCGATGGGAAATTTAATTACTCAAGCTTCAATTTTAGCAACTTTTGAAAAATTAACAACAGCAGAAGTTTTAGCGGGAATAACTTTCCGTTCAGCATTTGCTCTTGGTTTGGAAGATAGAGGAAGATTGCAAAACGGTTTGAAAGCAGATTTTGTAACTTTTAAAACAAACAACTTCCAAAATGTTTTATATAATCAAGGAAGTTTAAACGCTGAAAATATCTATATTGACGGAAATAAAATTTAAAATAACCAACCATACACATTGTCATTTTGTAAGAAGCTAAATTAACCAAATCGAGTTTTTTATCAACATGACAGCAACACACAAATTATTAAAAAAATGAGCAATATTTGGCAAGGTAGATTTGACGGAGAAGAAGCTCTTTTCCACAGAATATTTCAGAGAGTAAGAGAAGAAAGTAATTATGATAGTATTTCAACTAATGATTTCGTTTTACACGGTTTTGCCGTAGATGAGGGCGTTCGAAGAAATAAAGGAAGATTGGGAGCAAAAGATGCTCCGGACATTATCAGAAAAAATATGTCTAATTTTCCTGTGATTCTTCCTGACTTTTCATTACTTGATTTTGGAAATATCACCTGTGAGGACGGAAATTTAGAAAATACTCAAAATAACCTTGCGAAAAATGTCTCGAAAGTTCTTTTAAAAGGTGGAAAATCACTTGTTTTGGGTGGCGGTCATGAAGTGACTTATGCCCATTATCTTGGTGTAAAAACGGCATTTCCCGAACAAAAAATTGGGATTATTAATATTGATGCTCATTTTGATAACAGACAACCTGAAAATGGAGTAGGATCGAGCTCAGGAACGGGATTTTGGCAAATCGCTCAGGAGGGTGAAATCAGTTCTTTACACATCGGAATTCAGAGAAATTCAAATACACTTAAATTATTTGATACGGCTCATCAATATGGAATGAAATATATTCTAGCAGATGAATTGTTTTTTGAAAATCTTTCGTCAATTTATCAAAGAATTGATGATTTATTAAATGAAGTCGATTTTGCTTATCTCACCATTTGTATGGACGTTTTTAATGCTTCCATTGCGCCCGGAGTTTCAGCTGCGGCATACAACGGAATCTTTGCCGATGCTACTTTTATGCATTTTTACAGGCATATTTTAAAGAATCCAAAACTGATCGCGTTAGATGTTGCTGAGGTTAATCCAAGCCATGATATTCAGGACAGGACAGCAAGATTAGCGTCTTGTTTGGTGAACGAATGGTTTATGGTATGACATAACTAATATATTCAATAGAAAAAATCATTATTTTATTTAATCTAAAGGAACTAAATTTGTTGCTTTGATCATGCTTTTAAGAGAAAAGCATTTATAAATTCATTATTTGAATTTAAATTGAGAATTACGTTATGGAACAATTAATTGAAAACAAGCTTATTAAAGCTGACTTGGCTTTTTCGAGTTGGAAAAAGGTGTCGTTTGAGGAAAGACAAGGATTAATCAGAAAAGCTGCTGAAATTTTAAAGAATAATTCTGAAAGATTTGGCTCAATCATTACCACAGAAATGAATAAACCGATTTCACAATCGATTGCTGAGGTGGAGAAATGTGCTTTAATGATGAATTATTATGCTGATGCAGAAAATATTTTAAAACCAGAAAAAATTGATTCTGAATTTACGTATTCTGAAGTTCATTATGCTCCAAAAGGGGTGATTTTAGGAGTAATGCCTTGGAATTTTCCTTTTTGGCAGGTATTAAGATTTGCTGTTCCTGCAATTTTGGCGGGAAATACGGTTGTTCTGAAACATGCTTCAATTTGTTTCGGAAGTGGAAATGCTATTGAACAAGTTTTATTGGAAGCGGGTTTTCCGGAAGGTGTTTTTCAAAATCTGGAAGTCGGACATAAAGAAGTAAAAGGAATTCTTGAACATGATATAGTAAAAGGAGTAAGTCTTACGGGTAGCGGTAAAGCTGGAGGAGAAGTGGCTTCAATAGCAGGTTTAAATATCAAAAAATCTTTACTTGAACTAGGCGGAAGTGATGCTTTTATTATTTTTGAGGATGCTGATCTTGATAAAGCTGCAAAAGAAGGAGTGAAATCAAGACTTCAAAATTGTGGACAAACTTGTACTGCTGCAAAAAGATTTATCATTGATGAGAAAATAGAAGATGAGTTTCTTCCAAAATTCATTGAAGAATATAAAAAATACATTCCAGCAGACCCGATGGATAAAGAAACATTGATTGGCGGAATGGCAAGACCTGATTTAGCAGATGATCTTGAAAATCAATTTAAAAAAGCTTTAGAAAACGGAGCAGAAATTATTATTCCGTTAGAGAGAATTTCTGATACTGAATTTAATCCCGGATTAATAAGAGTACAGGACGGAAATCCAATTTTACAGGAAGAATTATTTGGGCCGCTTGGAATGATTATGACTTTTAAAAATGACGATGAAGCTTTACAAATGGCGAATGATATTCCTTTTGGACTTTCTAATTCGGTTTGGACAAATAATAAAGAGCGTCAATCATTTTTCATTGAAAACTTAGATTCAGGAACGGTAAATATCAACAGAATGACAAGTTCTGACCCGCGTTTCCCTTTCGGCGGAACAAAGGCTTCTGGATATGGAACGGAGCTTTCATTGCACGCTTTAAAAGAGTTTGTGACTGCTAAAACGATTGTAGGAGATTAATCTTTTAATGATTGCATTTCCCAGTATATAAAACAAAAAACTCTCGAGAATATCGAGAGTTTTTAATTTTTGTATGATTGAGATTAAACCGTAGTTAATCTTAATGTATTCGTTTTTCCGCCCTCGTAAGATGGAGTAGCGTTGATGTTGATTACGAAATCTCCGGTTTCAATATAACCGTGATTATGCGTCAACATATTTACCTGGATAATTGTTTCATCCGTAGGTTTTTTCATATCATAATAATAAGCACGAACTCCCCAAAGTAGGTTCAACATAGTGATTACTCTTTTATTACCACTGTAAACAATGATATGAGAATTTGGTCTGTGTGCCGAAAGTTGGAAAGCCGTATAGCCCGAATGTGTTAAAGTAACAATCGCTGAAACGTTTGTTGTTTTTGCAATTCTAACCGCCGCAAGACATACTCTGTTTGTGATGAATCTTTCATCAATACAGTTATAGTCTTTTTCCATTGGCTCATTTTTGTGTTGATAGAAGCTTGTCTTCTCAATATTCAATACAATTTTAGCCATATTTTCAACAACCTGAATTGGGTATCTACCAACAGAAGTTTCTCCTGAAAGCATTACCGCATCAGCACCATCCAATACAGAGTTGGCAACGTCATTTACCTCCGCTCTTGTTGGCGTTAAACTGTTGATCATCGTCTCCATCATTTGAGTCGCGATAATAACAGGCTTAGAATAGAATCTTGCTTTTTCAACTAAGTTTTTCTGAATTGCAGGAACTTCTTCCATTGGAACTTCTACACCTAGATCTCCACGCGCAACCATCAAACCGTCACATTCCAATAGAATTTCGTCGATGTTTTTAACACCTTCCGGTTTTTCAATTTTAGCAATGATCGGTGTTTTGAATTTTCCGTTTGGATGTTTTTTGATAAGCTCTTTTAAGTCGATAATATCTTGTGCGTGACGAACGAATGACAAAGCGATCCAGTCAACCTCCATGTCAAGCATGAAATTAGCATCCTGAATATCTTTTTCCGTCAAAGCTGGAAGAGAAACGTTCGTATTGGGAAGGTTAACTCCCTTTTTAGAACTTAAAGGTCCCCCTTGAATTGTTTTTGCTTTTACTGTATCTATTTTGTTGGTTTCAATAACCTCCAACATTAGTTTTCCGTCATCAATAAGGATTTTCTCACCTACATTTACATCCTGAGGAAACTGTTGGTAAGTCATATAAACCTTTGTAGAATCTCCTTCCATCTTTTCGTTGGTGAAAGTAAGAATATCTCCTGGATTAAGATAAGAACCCTCTTTTACAACCCCAACTCTTAATTTAGGACCTTGTAGATCTCCTAAAATACTTACAGAATATCCGTGTTCTTTATTAAGCTCTCTAATAGTATCGATATTAGTACGAACCAAGTCGTAATCTGCGTGTGAAAAATTTATTCTAAAAACGTCAACACCTGCTCTCATAAGTCCTAACATAACTTCTTTCGATGATGAAGCCGGCCCAAGTGTTGCGATAATTTTTGTCTTCTTTAAATGCTTATTCATAATACTGGATAATTTGATAAAGTTCCTCTTCAGAACTTAGTGTATAATCTTGAATTGGAAAAACAAGATTTTCAGGGAGCAAAATTACGGAAAAATCAGGAAACTGTTCCGAACTATGCAGAATATATTCTACATCTACCTGATTATTTAATAAAAACTTAATATTTTCTTCTTCTGTGAAGAGCTCAGTTTGTAGTTTTTTTTGTTTACTTTCTGATGATCTGTTGGAAATGAAAGTAAAGCAAGTCTTTGTAAACTTGTGGTATGCCTCAAATCTTGGAAAATAATAATCAAAATAAGCTCCATGAAGGATCACATCTTTCTTTCTTGAAAAAGTAAGATCGTTATCTCGATTTATTTTAAAAAAAAACTCATGATCGGGTATATTTTTCGCTAATCTTACCAATCCTATGGCAATATCTTCAAATTCTATATCGTCTAGATCATAAAGTTTTTGGATTTCCAAGTATATTTTCTTTTTTGTTTAAAATATAAAATGCCCTCTGCGCTGCCTTCTCTTCTGCTT
>Ga0302167_10001497_pt1 | contig 10089 bp, 15 predicted proteins | sample I_Fen_N1_1_FD_193496 | JGI IMG/M metagenome (GOLD analysis project Ga0302167, IMG submission 193496) | Peat permafrost microbial communities from Stordalen Mire near Abisko, Sweden - I_Fen_N1_1 | ecosystem: Environmental > Terrestrial > Soil > Wetlands > Permafrost | place: Sweden: Abisko...
AAGCATGTCAAACTGCTGGCGCTCAATGGCGCGGGTAGACTTGCCGGCGGCGTCGGGGCCCTCGAAGATGGCAATTGTGGCTTTATGCACTGGGAGCTCCCGTGTAAATGATGGTCATCTGCTCGGCGCAGTAGAACGCACGTACACCCTCGGGGCCATCAGCGTCCATCTCTTCGCAGGCCACACCATCGTCGTCCAGTGCGCGCTTGCAGCCTGGGCACTTGGTAGTGACTCCATCGTAGCCGGCTTCTTGACGTGCGATGTTTTTGGCGCGCTTGCGGTTGTAGCCGGCATAGATGCTGTCGGCGTCCATGCCCAGTACGAGGGCAAGGTTCATGAAGAAGTGGAAGGCGTCAATCAACTCGGAGCGCGCCGCGGTGAGGTTGACGTGCTCGCTCTTGGCCCACGGCTTCCAGCTAGTTTCACCGAGAAGCTCGTGAAGCTCGTCTGTGAGCGCGAGGACATTCCAGGTGATGAACTCTACGGCGCCGGCAGTGTTGTCGGGTAGGAGCTCGGTGGGGCTGTGGCCGTAGGTCTCGCGCTGAAGGATTTCTTGCGAGGCAAGCATCTCAGTAAGGAGGTCGATTTCTGGAGTGTCTGTCATGTTTATATCCTACCGTGTGTTTGGGTGGTCTTGGGCCACTCCCGGCAAAGTCCCTGCAAGAAGTGGCCCCGTTGGGGTTGCTGACTGTGTAAAATAATAATATGCGCAAAGAGATGAAGAAGCTAATTATCCGGCTCGAGCTGCAAGGCTTCGAGGTCAGTATCCGAAAAACTGGTCACGTGATTATTTTCAAGGCTGGCGCCAAGGTCACTACGATCGCGGGTACCCCAAGTGACCACAGGAGCTGGGCAAATTCGCTCGGCTACCTGAAGCGCGCGGGATTCAGAGTCTAGGCGCGGTAGGCGCGGGTCTCCGCCCAAGTCACGAAGGCTTGGAGAGTCATGACTTCAGGTGCCGGCTGCTGGCCAGTAGGCGCGATGACGCGTACGCTGACCAGCCGGTTATTATCAAGTGGGTCGGTGCCGACAAGCTCACGGACCACACGGACTTCGGTGTTGTCTTGACCAGCGCGCACTTTTAGCCAGGAGAACTGTGCGCGTGAGAGCCCTTCGCCGGCGTTTTTGAATTCGACCAGCGTAAGGCGGTGGCGGGTGTCCATGATTTCCATATCACCGTCACCACGGTAGACCAGGCCGCGCCCGCGGTCAGTGGGCCACCAGGAGTTGAAGTCGCTCAGGCCTGTGCCTGTCCATGGCTTGCTCATTCGGCTACCGGTGCTTTCGGTTCGCGGCTGCTGGCACGGACGGCGCGGCGCTGGCGGTTACCGCCAATGCGATTGCCGATCACGCGCTTGCTGTGGTCGCGGGTCCAGTCGGTGACTGCCCGCAGATGGATGAAGAGGTTGAGCTCTTCGAGGCCGGCTTCAACCGGGATGAGCTCCCAGCCCTCAGGGCGCACATGGAGGACAAGTGCAAAGTCGCCCGGGCGGTTCCGGGCAGTCGTGCCGTCCGGTCGGAGCAGGTATTCAGCGTGACGGTAGGCCGCGAGCTGCAGCCCGACTTCGGGGTGGACCCCGGAACGGGTGGTCTTGTTGTCTTGCCACGCGATGCCCTTGAGTTCGGTCTCAACGTCCGCGACCTTGAAGACGATGTCGGGCTTGTTGTAGCGGACCACGGCGTCAAAGGTGCCGGCATAGTCGTGCTCTTCAGACCAGATGCCTTCTTCGAGCAGAATGAATTCTGGCTGCATGACGTCCAGGTAGTCTTTGAAGTGGTCGACGAACGGCTGGAGCTCGGCGTCGACTTTGCCCAGGGTATTGCCGAGGGCAAGCTCTTCGAAGTAGCCGTGGGCAATGTGACCTACGTGGGCGGCGTGTGCCGTGAAACGGTTGGGGGCTTTTTTCAGCCAGTCAACGGCTGCTTCAGGATCGACGTCCAGGAGTCGGCCGACTTGTTCGTGCTTGGCTACGGCTTCCTGGGCTACGAGTTTTTGGCCCCATGCCTTGAGGAACGGCTTGGGCAGGTTATCGATGGTGCTGGTCACGCCGGGAATGAACTCGTTGGTATCCGGGTGGATATAGAGTCGGTGGTCATCGCGGGTGATGAACTTGATGGCTTTTGGCCGGGGGGTTGGATTGGTCACAGTGACTTTCGGTACGGGTGCTGCGCGCCATGCTGGCGCTTGAAGACTGTGGAGGCGCCTGGGATTAGCAGGCGCCCCGGTAGATCAGTGGTTGCGCGTGAAGCCGGCGGACGAGGTACGTCCCTGCCTGACGCGGTCAGCCATTGTATCAATTACAGTGCGGTCGGTGGCCGGCGCAGCTTCCACGCGGCGGGCGGCGCGCTCGAAGTCCGCAAGGGCAGGGATCGGGTCTTTCCAGATGTCTTCCGGAACTGCCGAACCACCGGCGGCCCACTTGACTTCGGGTGCCAAACGAAAAACTGCGCGCAAGGCCAGCTCGTGGGTGTCAAGCGCATCGGACAAGGTGGTGTACTCGGCCTCGTGCCGCTCGCGGCCAGCAAAGAAGGCCATCGTGAAGCCCACCCCGATGAGGCTGGTGAAGAAGAAGACCAGCGAGAGGACGGTGTAGTCGATGTTGTCGTAGCCAATCACTTCTGCGCCTCGGCTTCCTGCGCGGCGATGTAGCGCTTGAGATACCAGATGGCCTTCTTGAGGTCCTGGAGTTCGGTGTTGTTGTCCTTCTTGCCGGCGCGGAGGATGTACTTGCCGGCGTTGAAGAGGCGCCCGTCACGGGTAAGCCCGAAGGCTTCGAGGACGTCGATCGCTTCGAGCCCACCCTGCTTGTAGTGAGACGGGTGGTTCACGGGGTCAATGACCGGGTCTGCCACAGTGACACGGGCCACGAGGGCGAGGTTGCGCGGGTCGTGCGACATGTCGTACTCGTCGATCGGCCAACCACGAGACCAGCTGGGGCCATCGTCTTCGAGGCGCTTGATCTGGAAGTTCTGGTTGCCTACCGGATACCCCGTAGACGGTACAGTGCGACGTACGACATCGCCAGGTGTGAAGATGGTAGTCATGAGTGATCCTTAGTTTTTGTTGGGATTGGGGAGTACGCTGGGGTTACGCTCGAGGAGACGCATGTAGTTGTTGGCCGCTTTGAGGGCACGCTGCCACTCGTGGCCTTTGTCCTGCCACGTCTGCAGTGTGCGCAGGAACGCGTCACGCCACGTGTCTTCGTTGGCGAAGAGCTCGTCTGTGAGAAAGCGGACGTGGGTGTTGAGGCGCTTGGAAGCGGTCGAGTAGTTACCCAGTCCATCGTGCCGCTGGGCAGCCCACCATTCAAGCGGGGCGTTGAAGCCTGCGCGCTTGAGGATGTGCCCAATGATGTCTTCGGGAACGGCACCGCGGGCACTGTCAGAATAATACACAGGCGGGGAGGTGCGGGCGGGGTACTCCGCGACGATTTCAGTCGCGAGACGAATTGCTTCGTCGAGAGTCAGTAATACGCGGTAATCCGTAGTGGTTGTCATGGTCTAATCTTATCATGTAGTTGGAGACTAGAGGGACGCAATGAGCTTGGGGTCAAGCGGGAGAATCAGGATGCGATCAGCGTGCGCGTTGAGGAACGTGAGCTGGTGCCCGCCGTACCGGACGTGCTCGAGAGCAATGCGGATGACGACTAACTGCATCAGGTTCTCGGGATCGTAGGCCAGGCGCTCGGAGCTGTCGGGCGGTGCCTGTGCTGCGCGCAAGCAACCTTTGTTGTGGGCGTTGAGGCTGTGGAGCTCGTACTCGCGGAACCATGCGCGGAGCTGGGCCATGGACTCGAAGCCAAAGTGCTCGTCGTAGCTGGTGGGTCGACCTAAACCATCCAGCGACGGTGACGGCTGGTGGGCAAGTGTGGGCCAGAGGTGCTGGTACTGGACGTGGTAGGCGCCCTTGTGGCGCGCATCTTCGATGCGGTAGATCAGGGTGTAGGTGGTGGAGTTCATATTATTATTGTAGTAGATGGGGATACTAAAAAGAGCCCCCTCTTCATGAGGGTTTAGGTCAGAAGAGGGGGGCTTTGCTGCAGGTGTTGTACCAAGGGCAGTTAGGGCAGTTTAGGGGGCCATTTTGCTTTATCTTCTATAGATTATTATTTCCTAAGAAGCGCATATAGAATTACCCCCCGAAACTGCCCTAACTACCCTGAAACTACCCTTTGGCACCAGCGGAGCTACTCCGCGAGATGCTTTGCCGCAATGTCGGCGGGGGAAGTGTCCTTGCCGCGGAACGCCACGGAGGTCAGCAGCGACACCAGGGCCGCGAGACCGGAGACAGATGCGACTTGCACGAAGTCGATTGTGAGTAGGCCAGCCGCGTTCGCAGACAGCGTGGCGACTGCCGCCTGGGCGAAAGTGGAGACAGCGCGGTCGGCGGTGTCGGCCCAGAACTGAACGGATGCGTACTTGGATGTGGCCATGATATTACTCCTTGGGGTGGTCGGGAGCGGGCCCCTCGAAGGGGAGCGCCCACTTAGGTTCGATGCCGGCGGCGATGAGCTGGAGGCGCAGACGCGCGGCAGTCTCCTGCCAGCGGATGCGTACCAGGCGTTCCGCGTCTGCTCGGCGCTCAGCGTTGTCAGCGTCTTTCACGGCGCGATCGCGCTGTTGGATAATGTCGTTGCGGCGTTGGTCCTCGCGACCAGCGATGCCCCGACGGGCCATGACAATGCCGTTTATGGTGCTTGTCACGATCCCGCCGAGGCCCGCGGAGCCGAGGATGGCCACGGTGAGAGCGACCCAGTTCAGGTCCATGCGGCCTCCTTGAGGTTAGACTGTGGAGGCCGGCGTGCGACGTGCGAAAAGGGAGCTGACTGGGTGGGCTTTGTCGAGAGGTTCGGATGCGAAGATTTGCAGCTCCATCCAGCGGCGGACCATGAAGGCGCCGGCTACAATGGCCAGGGTAGTGGCGACGGCCGCGGTGATGCTCAGGAAGGTATATTGCGCGAGGACAACCACGTAGATGGTGATGCCGGTTGCCGCGGCAATGGTGGCTGGTGATTCGACCAGCCAGTAGCGGGTCAGCCGGCCGACGAAGCCGACCAGGCCACCCACAAGAAGCAGAATGGCCCAGATGGTCACGAGCCATTCGTAACCCTCGAGTGAGTCGACTACTGTGTTCGGTGGGGTTGCCAGGGCGTAGGCCCCGCCCACAAACACGGTGGCGTAGACGATTAGGTCGAGGACACGAACGGCCGCTTCAAGGATGCGCTGACGACGGGTGATGCCCGTGTTAGTGTGCACCATGGTCTAGAGAGTGTTGAGCGCCTTGGCGATCGCGCGCCAAGTGTTCGGGCCGGGCACGCCGTCGATGGGGCCGGTGTAGCCGTATCGGGATGCCCAGCGCTGGATTGCCTTGTACGTGTTTACGCCGGGGTCGCCGTCAGCAGGGCCCGTGTAGCCCGACTCACGTGCGAGGATGCGCTGAACTGCAGCCCATGAGTTGACGCCCATGACGCCGTCGAGCGGCCCGGTGTAGCCCCCATATCGCTGGCCCCACAGCTGCATGCGCATCCAGAAGATTTCTCCCGGGATGCCATCGTCGGTGGTGGAAGTCTGAGCAATGACACCGGCAGGCGCGGAGGACACGGAGGCCGGCGTGCTGGTGCATACGTTTGCGGCCGGCAGCGGTGCCTGGTTGACCATGGACCGCGCGAGGTCCACGACACGATCGAGGTTGATGCCACCGGGGCATGCCGTTGCGTAGCTTGCACCAAATCGGGTATACACTTCGCGGTGACCGATGATGTGGTTACGGTCAAGTGGCAGGCCATACCGCTGGTGCAGGTCAACGGCCAGGAGGGCCAGCTTGTGGTATGCCGCGTCGGAGATGGTCCAGCCGGTGGTCGAGAGGTTCTCGGTCTCGACAGTAACCGACTTGCCGTCCCATTCCGCAGAGCTCAGCGACCAGGACCGCAGCTCTTCGGGCACAACACCGATGAGGTCACCGTTGCTGCGCTGGATGTAGTTGGCACTAACTTCCTTCGACCCGGTGTGCATGGCGTTTTCGGTCCAGTCACCGTTGGTCGTGGCCATGTGGTGAATGACGAAGTACTGGATGGTTCGGCCGCCGCGCGTGCCCTGGTTGGGGGTGGTGATGGATCGACTGATGAGTCCGGAGAAGCCCATAAGGTGCCTTTCTGGTTAGCTAGCGATTACAAAGCTGCCGCCTTTGCCGACGCGGACCTCAGCGAGGACGAAGCCCTCAGCCTTACCGACGTAGACAGCGACTGCTGAGAAGGTCCCTGACCGACCGACAAATGCGCCGGACAGAGTAGTGGTGGCCAGAGATGCTGACCATGGGCCTGCGCCGGCAGCATTGACACCGCGCGTGCGCATCCAGTATTTAGTACCGGGAGTGAGGCCTGAGAATGAGACGAAGCCGTTGCTGGGCACGTTGGTGACTGTGCCTTGGATGGCTGTGAAGTTCGAGTTGAGTGACCACTGGGTTTGCCAGCTGGTGATAGGTGAGCCGCCGTCGGAGCCACCAGAGAACTGGTAGACAAAGGAGGTGCTAGCCAGCTCAGTGATAGCTACTGGCGCCGGTGCGCCCGGAACTGTCGCGGTAGTGATTACGCCGGTGCCCGACCACCCCGACCAACCGGCCGCGTTGTGGGAACGGATGCGAATGTAGTAGACGGTGCCAGACGCCAGGGCAATGATGCCGTTGGGGTTGGTGTATCCGTTTGGCCCATAGTCATCCCAGGCAACGCTGGTGAAGCCGGCATCCGTGGCCCACTGCGCCTGGTCTTGGTCGATTGGCGTACCGTGGTCGCTGCCGCGGTAGTAGTCGATACCCGCAGAGTTATACTTGATCGAGCCGTTGCGAAGCGTCAGATTGTACGGTGCGTCGGCCAGGATGTTGATGTGGTCAGTAGCAAACCAGAATGCGCCAATGTCCGCGTTGCCAAAGAGTTCGTGGCCGTCGGTGTGGTACCAGGCACTAATCTGAATGTTCAGGTTACCGTTACCGTCATGAGAGATAAAGCCGGTGGTGCCTGACGCAACGAAGATGTCGTTGGAGCTACGGAAGTCGAGGGACGCGGCGTTGCCCGTGAAGGTTTGGCCGCCAACAGTTACGGACCAGGGGTACGAGTTGGCCGTCCAGGTGCTGCCAGAGCTGGTCTGCTGAGCGCGGAGCTGCCAGGCGTAACTGGAGCTGTTTCCTGACGTGTTGTCCCGGCGAACATACAGCAAGATGCGGTATGCCGGCCGATTACCAAAGTTGGCGGTTGAAGTGACGTCGTACGCCATGGGAGCTCCTTAGTTAGGGGACTTTGATCCAGACCCGGTTGGCTGCGTATGCCGGCTGAGTCGACTGCACGTAGATGCCCAGGGCCTGGAGAGCCGAGATCGCGTCGACCTGCCCGGTGCCGCCCTTGCTGATCGGGAGAACGCCCGAGACGCCGGTAGACGCGAGGTCGACCGCGGTGAGCGCCACAAAGGTCGTGCCGTCCAGCGTGTATTCCCAGCGACTGTCAGTAGTGTTCCAGCCAATCGAGAGGTGGGTGTTGGGCCGGTTCAGGGTCGGCCACGCACCTGGGGTGAAGCCCGCGTAACGTCGGACGTCAGTCAGGTTGGCGGTGGTGATAAAGAGGACGCCCGCGCCGACTGCGACGCGCGCGAGCGGTAGGTCGTAGAAGCCGCCGGTACCCCAGGACGGGCTGGGCGGTGTGGTGCTGCCCGATGTGCCCGGGAGGATAGCAGGGGCAATGGTGTTGGTCGCGTAGTCGAGGCGCAGGACTACCAGGTCGACGCGGTTGCCGGCCGACGCGGTAGCCACCGTAACGGTGGAGTCCGCGGTCATGGTCATGGCGTGGCCACGCACGTTGGCCTGGGAAGCACCGCCTACAGCCGTGACGGTCAGGACCATGGTCGAGCCATTGGCCGTGACCTTGAAGTGGTTGGTGCCTGGCGCCGCTGAAATGCCCGTGGAGAATGCAGAGCCCATGAGCGCCCCGAACTGGGCTTCAGAGATGTCCTGCGAATCGAAGGGATATGCCTGAATAGTCATGGGACCTCCTAGGTCTTGATGATGAAGGTGAGCCCGCCGTATGCGGAGGGATTCGGAAGATTGAAGGTCGTGGACCCGTCACCGGCGCCGAAGATGGTGCCGATGGTGGCGAACAGTTGGGCGTAGGTTGTACGGCTGACTGCCGCCCCAGTGGCGAAGAGGTAGCCGGCTGGACTGCTCACGCCACCGAACATGTGGACCGTGCCGGTCGGAGTGCCGACCGAGCTGGTGTCCACGTAGTTCTCAAGGCGGTCGATTCGCTGACCTTGGGTCTTGATCGCGGAGCTCACCTGGGCATCCCAGTCGTAGCCGATTGGATCACCAACAGTTGCCTGCTTGATGACTCCCGCGGAACTCACACTGACAGCAACCTGCGAGACGATAGCAGGGGCTTCCTGACCGTCGACCACAACGGTGACTTGGTCGCCCAGCCACCAGTCAATGCCAAGGCGCTGACCGGGTGCGTCGCTGGGTACGACTTTCAGCGAATGAGTGGTGGCGCCGTCGGCATTGAGGATTTCGGTGCCGGCGTTGAGCAGCTCGGTTGGGTCGTTGGTGTTGCGCTGGTCCTTGGTAACTTCCCAGTGTAGGCCCCAGGCAGTTGCTTCAGTGCCGGCTAGTGTGGATGTTACAGGCAGGACCGTGCGGGCCGCGCCTTCACCTTGGCCGAGTACCAGGATGTTGGTTGCCGAGGGTGCTGCGAATGCCAGCTGAGTGCTATCGAGGCCGCCGTTACGAATGTCCAGGCGCACCAGCGCGGACAGGTCTTGGGGGACGTTGACATCGAAGACAATGTCTGGGCCATCCTGGTAGAAGGACCAGCCAAGACCCGACTGCTGGCCAATGGTCTGGAGCAGATCGCCCAGGACATCGAAGCGTGCATTTGCCGAGGCGGTAGCACCGCGGTGGGCAGTCGTGGCAACGTTCAGCCATGCGTACTTCCGGGCAGTGAGGGCACCGGCACCCGCATTGACGTAGACAGCCTGTTTCATGACTGTCTCGCCGTCGCTGGCGTAGTTCCAGTATGCCGTGGTTTGGGCGTTTGCGGCGTGGGCCGGGTCGGGGTAGACCACAGTGGCAGCCGCCAGGATGCCGTCGTCTGCGCCCGCGATGGTCCAGGTGCCCGCCGGGTCGGTAGCATTCTGGTCAAGCGTGCAGGTGCGAGTGCGGCCAGAGTACACGCGGGACCCATCGGGCCACGTTTCCGTGATGATGATGCCAGAGCCTTTGGCTTTGAGTGCCGGCAGGAGCGGGTGCTCGTTGGGGAGCTTGAGCTCCCAGGCCCCGATGCCACGGAAGACCTGGGTAAACTTCAGGTCAAGGTAGCGGGCGGCAATCTGGCCGATGCGCACGAAGTTGCGATCGCGGACCTCGACCAGGAAGTTGGGAGCCATGGTCATTAGTAGACAACCTCTCGGCGTTCTGGGTAGATGCACTGGATAAACGAGGCGTCACCCGTGGAGCCCATTGCAATGTGAATGATCGAGGTGCCCGGGGGAAACTCGATGAAGTACGGCGCGGGCTCGAGGCTGGCATACAGGTTCGCGCCGGTCTGGTCTACGATTGACCAGCCGCCGTCAGCGAACTTGATGGTGATGACCTCGGTGTCTGTCAGGGTCCGGGTGATGGTGAAGCCGCGGCCATTCAGGGTAATCGCAGGGTTTACACCGGGACCATGAATCGTCCAGGTGGGCTGGGAGGCGACGTCGCCGATGTTGGTCACCGCGATGTCGCCCAAGGCGACGGCCGAACCAACGTGCAGGCCGGCCCAGTGAGGCAGGAACGGTTCAGAGGCCGGTGTGGGCGCGACTGTGAATGACTGGCTGGTGGCACTTGTCCAGTACGGGTCGTGGCACTTGAGGATCAGTGGCACATCGGCGTATACTTCGGGGGCGTCCCCGTACAGGCCCTCTGCGCCGCTGTCATAGGCGGCTTCGATCCAGTACGACCGGCCGTCATGGAAGTCTACGAAGACCTTGAAGGGATCATGGATAGACTGGGCCAGCAGTCGGATGGCACTCTCAATTGCAGAGCGGCCATTTGCAAACGCACGGATTGGGATG
>Ga0302167_10001498_pt1 | contig 10085 bp, 8 predicted proteins | sample I_Fen_N1_1_FD_193496 | JGI IMG/M metagenome (GOLD analysis project Ga0302167, IMG submission 193496) | Peat permafrost microbial communities from Stordalen Mire near Abisko, Sweden - I_Fen_N1_1 | ecosystem: Environmental > Terrestrial > Soil > Wetlands > Permafrost | place: Sweden: Abisko...
GAATTCGGATGGTAAGGTTACTGCAACAGATAGCACGTTAGTATTACGAAATGCTACGGAAGCTGTTGTTTATGTGGCAGTGGCAACCAGTTTCAACGGATTCGATAAAAATCCTTTTACCAATGGGCTTGACAATGTGCAAATAGCTTCCAGCCAACTTAGAAATGCATTTCCTAAAACGTTTGATGTGCTGGAAAGTAATCATTTGAAAGACTACAAACAGTTTTTCAGTCGTGTAAGCTTAAATTTAGGAATAACATCAGCACCCGATTTACCTACCAACGAACGGTTGATGCGTTATGCAAAAGGGAAAGAAGATAAAAATCTGGAAGTACTTTATTTCCAGTATGGACGGTATTTACTGATCAGCAGTTCCAGGACACCTGGTGTTCCTGCCAATCTGCAGGGAATTTGGAATCCGTATCTCCGTCCACCCTGGAGCAGCAATTATACCACAAACATAAATACGGAAGAGAATTACTGGCTTGCCGAGAATACAAACCTCTCTGAGATGCATACCCCTTTGCTGGGCTTTATCAAAAACCTTTCAGAAACAGGCAAAATTACTGCGAAAACCTTTTATGGTGTAAATGGCTGGGTTGTGTGTCATAACTCCGATATATGGGCAATGAGCAACCCTGTCGGGGATTTTGGCAATGGGGATCCCATGTGGGCATGTTGGAATATGGGAGGCGCCTGGTTAAGTACACATTTGTGGGAACATTATCTGTTTACACAGGATAAAGATTTCCTCAGGAACAAAGCCTATGATATTATGCAGGGTGCAGCGCAGTTCTGTCTTGAATGGCTGGTGGAAGATAAAGAAGGCGAGCTTATTACTTCGCCTTCCACATCCCCTGAAAATAAATATATTACTTCTAATGGTTATCATGGTGCTACCTTCTATGGTGGTACTGCCGATCTGGCCATGATCCGTGCCTGTTTAACCCAGGCGGTTGAGGCATCGAAGATCCTGGATACAGATGCTGAATTCAGGCAGAAACTCCAAAGTGCACTTGAACGGTTGCATCCTTACAGGATTGGCAGGAAAGGTAACCTGCAGGAATGGTATTACGATTGGGAAGATGAAGATCCGCAGCATCGCCATCAGTCCCATCTCTTTGGTTTATTTCCGGGAAACCAGATTACACCGGCATTAACGCCTGCTCTGGCTGATGCGTGTCGTAAAAGTCTTGAAATAAAAGGGGATGAGACTACAGGGTGGTCAAAAGGTTGGCGTATCAATCTATGGGCACGACTGGGTGATGGAAATCATGCCTATAAAATGATCCGTGAATTATTGAAATACGTCGATCCGGATGGATTACCGAACAGCACAAAGCATGGGGGAGGTACATATCCGAACCTCTTTGACGCACACCCGCCTTTCCAGATCGATGGTAACTTTGGCGGTGCGGCAGCTGTAGCTGAAATGCTGGTACAAAGCCATGCCGGTTATATTGAGATGCTCCCTGCTTTGCCTGATGCATGGAAATCCGGGCATGTTGAAGGATTAAAAGTACGTGGTGGAGGTGAGGTTTCTGCTGTATGGAAAGATGGTGTTTTGGAAAGTGTAACAATTCAAGCCACAGTTCCAAACACTTTTATACTCAAAGTACCTGCTAATTGGGATGTAAACAAACTCAAACAAGCAAAATTGAATAACCTTAAAATTGAAAACGGGAAAATAGTTCTGACTTTAACAGCTAATAAAAAAATAATGCTTACTTATCCTTCGATTGTTACAGATTAGTATATTTAGTATGAGTTATCACCCTTAGACAGAAACAAAAATGGAAAAGCTAATTTCATGTTGTGGCCTGGACTGTGCCACTTGCGATGCAAGAATCGCAACCAGTACCAATGATAATGATTTACGTGCTAAAACAGCCGAAACATGGTCTGCTCAGTTTAATTCTACCATCACAGCTGAAATGATCAATTGTGTCGGATGTCGCCCGGAAGGTGTTCATTTTGCCCATTGTTTTGAATGTGAGTTCCGGAATTGTGTACAAGAGAAAGGTTTTCAAACTTGTGGTGAATGTGGTGAAATGGCTAACTGTAAAAAAGTTGAACTAATACATCAATACGTACCTGAAGCAATAACCAATTTAAAATCTCTCCAATAAATACCTGTATTTTTAAAGCTAAAAATTATACCTTACAAAATGACAAAATTAAAAACAGCCCTGCTCTGTATTATTGTAGGAACAGGACTTCATGTCCATGCACAGTCTCAGAAACCGGTTTATCTGGATAATTCACAACCTCTGGAGCTGCGTGTAGAAGATGCTTTATCGCGCATGACCCTCGAAGAAAAAGTGGCAATGTGCCATGCACAATCCAAATTCAGTTCTACGGGTGTTCCCCGTCTGGGTATTCCTGAGATATGGATGAGTGATGGACCTCATGGTGTACGGGAAGAAATCTCATGGGATTCATGGGGTCCGGCAGGCTGGACAAACGATTTTAGCACTGCTTTTCCGGCACTGACCTGTCTGGCGGCTACTTTTAATCCGTCACTGGCACATGATTATGGTGTGGCTATCGGTGAAGAAGCACGTTATCGCAAAAAAGATATTCTTCTGGGGCCGGGAGTGAATATTTACCGTACACCTTTGAATGGACGTAACTTCGAATATATGGGTGAAGATCCTTTTTTGGCTTCAAGAATGGTGGTTCCGTATATCCAGGGGATACAACAAAACGGAGTAGCGGCATGTGTAAAACATTTTGCACTCAATAATCAGGAACTTTGGCGCGGGCATATCAACGTCAACCTGAGTGACCGGGCATTGCACGAAATTTATCTGCCGGCATTCAAAGCAGCAGTGGAAGAAGGAAAAGTATGGTCCATCATGGGTTCATACAACAAACTACGCGGACAGCATTGTTGCGAAAATGACCTGCTTTTAAACCGGATATTAAAACAGAACTGGAAATTTGACGGTGTAGTGGTAACCGACTGGGGTGGTGCACACAATACCAAAGAGGCTGCATTGAATGGGTTGGATATTGAAATGGGGAGTTATACCAATGGCATGACATCCGGTGCAAACTTTGCCTATGACGATTATTACCTGGCAAAACCGTTTCTTGATTTACTGAAAAAAGGGGATATCCCTGTTTCGGTAGTGGACGACAAAGTCCGTAGGAATCTACGCCTTATTTTTCGTACCAATATGATGCCGAATCGTCCATACGGTCGTTTCGTGTGTCCTGATCATAGCGAAACAGCCCGTAGGATAGCCCAGGAAGGAATTGTATTGCTTAAAAACGATAATCAGTTCTTTCCGATTCCGGTTGGTAAATATAAGAAGATTGCTGTCATTGGTGAGAATGCCACCCGTAGTGTAACCTTTGGCGGGGGATCCTCTTCATTGAAAGTACAGTATGAAGTCTCAATACTCGACGGATTGAAAGCCAAATACGGGAATGAAAATATCGTATATGCTATGGGCTATGCTTCCGGTCCTGCTGCATACGACGCTGCAATTCCTTCAACACTGAATGCCGATTCATTATTCACCTCAGCCGTAGAAGCCGCCAAAAATGCTGATATTGTTTTGTTTGTCGGTGGATTGAATAAAAACCATTTACAGGATAGTGAAGGCGCAGACCGTGTATCCTATGCCTTGCCTTTTGGCCAGGATAAACTTATTTCGGCATTGCTGAAAGTAAACAAAAAGGTAGGTGTAGTGCTTGTAAGTGGTAACGCGGTTGCCATGCCCTGGGTGAAAGATGTTCCGGCTATTATTGAAAATTGGTATCTGGGCTCGGAGAATGGAAATGCACTGGCCAATGTAATAACAGGAGCCGTAAATCCATCAGGTAAGTTGCCTTTTTCTTTCCCTAAGAAGCTGGAAAATAACGCAGCCCATTCGTTTGGTAAAATCTCGTACCCAGGCGACAGCATTAACGAGTATTACAAAGAAGATATTCTGGTAGGATACCGTTGGTTTGATACAAAAAGAATCACTCCGCAGTTTCCATTCGGGTACGGGTTATCGTATACCACTTTCGAATACGGAAAAATCAGTGCTGCTAAGAATTTATACAATCAGGACGAAACCATTAAAGTATCGTTTACAGTGAAAAATACCGGGAATATTGATGGTGCTGAAGCCGTTCAGGTATATGCCTCTCAATCCAAAGCCTCTGTAATTCGCCCGGTAAAAGAGCTGAAGGCATTTAAAAAAGTATTTCTGAAAGCCGGTGAAACTCAAACTGTCGAACTGGAAGTGAAGGTAAAGGACCTGGCTTTCTATAACGACAGAACCATGCAATGGACTGTAGAGCCCGGAGAATTTGTATTGCGCAATGCAGCATCATCCGCAGATGTAAAAAGCAGTGTGGCAATACAGGTAAAGTAGAATTTACGTAAAGCTATTGCATATGGGTGGTTTTCATTCACCCATCGGTATAAAATATGAATGTGCATGACGATCAATCAGGCATATTATTATAAAAACACAGGATGGCTCCAAAGAGCCATCCTGTGTTTTTATAATAATATGCTACAATTGAATCCTAATCGGGTTTTATTGTTTGGTGTAAACAGTTGTTTCGCCGGGATCTGTATAATTCCCGTTGCTATTCATATCTTTCATAATGGTCAATTTATTTCCGGCTACGCTAAATTGGGAGTTTAATGTCAGGGGTATTCCTTTATCTGACATTAAACTTTGAAAGTTACTGCTTCCGGCAGAATACATAGTGATTGAGACTGTAAAATCAGTTAAAATGCCAATCCCGGTATACGTGGTTGTCATGGTTGATCCGGCTACTGCAATGGTACCGGTTGTTTTTATATAGTCAACCCAAATGTTTGTAGTTGGATTATTTACTTGTTTTATGTCGGTAAACCCATCTTTGGTGAAGGTCAGGTTGTCTTTTAACTGTAATCCGCTTTCACTTATATCAACACTCCACGTGCCAACATAATCGGGATTTACGGTGTCATCTTTGCTGCACGATGATATTAAAAGAACAATGGCAGAAAACAGAAGGATTGATCTGGCTGAAAAATTGAATCTTCTCATTTTGATTTGTCTTAAGTGTGTTATTCAGTTGATTTATAAGTGAGGTTCAAACTTCAAACTTTCAAAATTGAACCGATTTACATTCAATATTATAACTTAATTTGTAAGGCAAAGTTAATTAATATATCCAACTGATAGCATTTGTTTGAAATTATTTTAAATATAACTAACAATGTTGTTTTTCTTAGTCCTATTTTAATACTGTCTTAAATCAGGATCAATCCATTAACTTTATAGGCGAGATGGTATAAATCACATGATAATTACCGATAAATAATCGGAACAATTAAATGTCTTATATGTTAGTAACTAACTGCTTCTTACTGTCTGTCGCCTCCATGAAGCTTGATATCTTTTACAGGTACTCTTTTCTGCCAAACTGCCGCCACAATGCGGCTATTATAGCTGAGTAGCAGATTATAAAAACAAACAACCCGAAAGTGTCTTTTCTTCCGGGTTGGTATGTACGAGCAAGTTTGTTCAGCTTACTCTTTTTTATTCTTTACATAATTCATTTCAATCACAAATGCAACCAGCAAACCCAGACCTCCGAACAGTAATACCGAGGCTCCATAAACGACGCCTGAAATTTCATTTGCATTGTTTCGTAGTTCCATGGTGTTGTACCCGGCAATGGAGTTCAGGCAGATAAAGTATCCGATTAATAATCCCAATCCTATGCCAAGCAATAAGCAGGCAATCTTCAACGTGCTGAAAATGCTGTTTCCTGAAGTCTTGATTGGAAACGAAAACTTGTTTTCAATCATGGATGCATCAAATTTGTCACTAATTTTATCAATAATTGCCAACCGTTCTTTTTTACGTACAAACAAGTCGAACAATCTGAAAATACCAAGGGTTATAATTCCTACAACCAGTGGAATGCTAATAAAGTCCATCATAATTTTTTGTTTTTAAATAAATAATTTCGTTCTTTGCACTGTTTGACGCATGTTCGGAAAAATGGTTACAGATACGGTGTGTTTTTTTATTTTATGATTATCCGCAAAACGTCCTATACCATAAATATTGTATATAAGGTGGTAACGAAATCAAGAAAAAATCTGTGTAAATCACTGTCATCAGTGGACGAACTATTTTATTCCGTTTATATTTAATTTTATTTATTGAAAATTAATCAGTGTAAATTAGTATCATTAGGACATAATGCGGATAATCATTTTTTATTTTAATCCTCAACTTGTAACCGAATCGGATTGTTTGCGTCTATACTATCAATATGGAGAATCAGGATGAAAACATCTACATAAAGCGTATTCTGGAGGGCGAAACCAACTTGTTTTCCTACTTTGCGGAGCGTTACAGTAGATCCATTCATTCTCTGATAATACGGATTATCCCCTCGAAGGAAGATGCCGAAGAGCTGACACAGGATACTTTTCTGAAGGCATTCCGCAAACTGGATACTTTTAAGGGGGAATGTAGTTTTTCTACGTGGTTGTTTCGGATTGCTTACAATACGGCAATTTCAGCTACCCGTAAAAAGAGGATAATCCTGCCGATCATTGATGATGCCATGCTGGAGGGTTTAACTGGTGAGCTGATTGATACTTTCTTCGAGGATGATGAAGATGAAATCAGGTTGCAAAAGCTGGAAGCAGCCATTACGAAACTTACTGTTGAAGAAAAAACGCTGATAACCCTTTTTTATACGGATAATAAGCCGGTAGCTGAAATAGCCGACTTGCTTGAACTAACTACCGATAATGTGAAAGTAAAGCTATACCGGGTAAGGAAAAAACTATATGTTCTGATGACTAATTAAATGACCATGAAACAGGATAAAGCAATACTAAAAGCATTGAAGTCGCAGGAAAGCACTGCACTTTCATATGACTTCAATGCCCGCTTAATGAGTAGGGTATTTCTGGCTGCTGAGAAAAAGAAAAAGCGTGCATACATTCTTTCTATCTGCCTCATTTCAGCTGTCTCCCTGGGACTTATCTCTATGGCAGGTTATCTGATGAAGGACTATCTGTCCTTTAACTATACTTTCACGCTGCCTCGTATCAACTTCACGCTTGGTTCACTGTCAAAATATAGTTTTAGTATTTATATTGCAATTTTGAGCCTGATCCTTATTGGATTGGATAACCATTTCCGTCATGTATTTATCAAGCGGAAAAACAATAAGTCAGAGCAATTAAACTAAACTACTGATTGCAATACAAGAAACCGATCTTAAGCTTTTTTAGCCTTATGGAAAGATTCACGGATTGATTTAAGCAACCGTTCCGGTTTACAGTCAGGAACAATTATTCTGCGAACAGTTTGTAACGGAACAATTGAATCGCGTTTTGTTGAGAGTGAAAATGATAGTTTAAAATACTTGCTCAGCTCCACGGCTCCCTTATGGTCGTATACACCATTTGGATATGCCCAGTATTCCACCGGTTTGCCTACAATATCTTCCAGCTTTTTCTTTGGATCTGCCACTTCTTTCTTCCAATCGGCCGGTTCTTTGTATTTAATCACCATGGTATGATCCCAGCTATGCAGCCCAATCGTATGTCCTGCTTTAGCCAGTTGTGCAATCTGGTCCTTGGTCATGTAATTCTTCTTGTTGTAGGTGATGGTCATGATAAAGAATACACCCCTGAACCCGTTTTTCTCCATGGCCGGTGCAGCAATTTCCGAATGTTCCACCCGTGAATCATCGAAGGTGATCAGGATTGGTTTTGTTGGCAATTCCTTGTTGTAAACCAGGTAATCGTACAATTGTGCAGGCTGTATAGAGTGGTACCCACTATCGTTTAGTACTTTCATGTGTGCCGAGAATGTAGCCGGGCTCACCGTATAATCACCTTTATGTTCATTTGAAATCCTGTGATAACACAATACCGGTATCTGCTGTTTGGCGTAAATTACCGAAGCGCTGTTCTTTGGTTCTTTCGGATCAGTTGTTTCAGTACTTTCTTTTTCAACCGTTGCGGTTGTATCTGCTAGTCCGGAGTTTGCTTTTTGCGGTTTCGTTTTGTTGCAACTAATCATCGATAGCCCCAGAAACACTGTGCAGATAAGGATAAATTTTCTATTCATATTAGTAGTTTTTTTTATTTTGATTTACTGAAAGTTATTCATGCTGAAAAGTACAAATGCGATACAGGGATATTCCCTGAAGCTCATTCAGCCTACTTATTAAGCTGAGCGTACATTTCACTCCTGCCCGAATAATTTCGACGACAAATATACTGAAAATTACGAATATGTGAACAAGATAATATTTATTGAAATATTTTATTTGGTTCATCATTGTCATCCTCCCACTGCTTATAATTATCTTCAACTAACTTTTCCAAAGTTCCGAACTTTGGAAAAGTTTACCTATTAATCAGGCAATTCAGGGTGCATCAGCATAGTTACCTCCCACTTCTGCTTAATTCCACTTATCTGCTGGCTTTTACAGTGGAAGTGCGACTGTAAGCTAAGTGTCATTCACCTTTTACATTTGTCCGAAACCTGTTTTATGGTATTCCTCCTTTTTCTTACTTTTAATCTATCCATATCCCACAGATAACCCACCTCTTTAATGATATGGGATAAAGGTGGGATAAAGGTGGGACAACTATGGGACAACTAAGGGATAACCTAAATAAGATGATGGACGAGTAATGAACCTTTTGAACTTCAAACCCTTCAAACCCTTCAAACGTGTTACCTGTTTTTATCCCGGGAAAGCTTTATTGACGTGGAAGTGGCACAACTGGCAACTTTTTGATGCATTGATGTTATTTCTGATTGCGGTATTCTTTAGGGGTGAGGTGATACTTTTTGGAAAATTCGCGGTAGAAGTAGGCCTTGTTATTGAACCCGCAAACATACATAATTTCCTGAACCGTTTTATTGGTTGTTTTAAGGAGCTTTTCGGCTTGCTTGAGCCGGAAGGAACGTATGTATTCGGTAGGGGTCTGGCCAATAAGTTCTTTGATTTTACGGTAGAGCTGCATTTTACTCAGAGCGAGTTCGGCTGCAATAAAATCGAGGCTGAGCGATTCGTTGTCCATTTGTTGATGGATAATCCGGGTGATATTCAGCATCAGTTCTTTGTCTTCCTTGTGTATCAGTTTTCCTTCATATTGTTCCAGGGCGGCATAGGTCGATTCGCTGTAGTCCAGTATGGCCTTGTTTCGGTGCAGCAGGCTTTCAACCTGTGCTTCCAGGTGGCGGGGATGGAACGGTTTGCTCAAATAAGCATCAGCACCGGTTTCAAGTCCTTCTATCTGGTTTTCCACTGATCCTTTCGAAGATAATAATATAATGGGGATATGACGGGTAAGCTCCTGTTCTTTCATTATCTTAATAAATTCAACTCCGTCCATTACCGGCATAATGATGTCGCAGATAATCAGAAGCGGCATACGGATACGCATGAGTTCAAGGGCTTCTTTTCCATTGGCTGCCTGGGCAACTTCATACCGTGCACTCAGAAAGTCACTCAGCATATCCCTGATTTCGCTTTCATCGTCAATGACCAGTACCAAACCTTCTTTTTGGGTATCGGGTATGGAAAAACGTATTTTTTCCTCCTGTTCCTCCTGGTTTATTTCTACCGTTGGAATGGATAATACGGGGATATCGTGGACCTTTCTACCGGCTGTCTCATCGATAGGTTGTTCGGGCAAGCATACCTGGAAGGAAGTAAAAGTTTCACCATCACTTTCCACTTCAATACTCCCCTGCAGTACTTCCACAATATTTTTACAGAGTGCAAGGCCTATGCCGTTACGTGTTTCTATTCCTTTAGACAGTTGCATTTCAAAACGTTCCAATACCTCGAACCTGTCGAATATGGTTTGTTGGTAGACTGGTTTTATTCCGACTCCGGTATTGGTTACCGTAATCATTAACCGATCGTCTTTTATTTCCACCAGTACAGTGATATTCTCATTCTCCGGGGTATATTTTACGGCATTTGATATGAGGTTAAATACTATTTTTTCAATACTGTCACGGTCGGTTTGCCAGATGATATTCGGGGGTATGAAGTTGAATGTGAGCAGGATTTTCTTTTCCTCGAGTACT
>Ga0302167_10001499_pt1 | contig 10084 bp, 10 predicted proteins | sample I_Fen_N1_1_FD_193496 | JGI IMG/M metagenome (GOLD analysis project Ga0302167, IMG submission 193496) | Peat permafrost microbial communities from Stordalen Mire near Abisko, Sweden - I_Fen_N1_1 | ecosystem: Environmental > Terrestrial > Soil > Wetlands > Permafrost | place: Sweden: Abisko...
TCCATATAGTTGGAGTACCATCAACAGTATCCTGACGGTACAAGATAGTATCTCCACCTAACCTGGCAGATAGTTCAGAAATGATATCGTATTCGTTTTGACTCATCCGTATTTTAAGCTGTCAGTTGGTTCTTCAAATTTCATTCATCGGGCGGATATTGCCCATTTTGGATCTCTCTTCCATTTTTTTATCCCGCATCGATATCTTTTCGGCTTTGTGAATTCCCTGAGGTCCGATAACCCAGCTTAACGGACGCTCTTCTTTGCCAATCGATTCCCTAAGAAGAAGCAATCCTTCAAGAAATGCATCAGGACGCGGAGGACAACCGGATACATAGACATCAACGGGTAGAAACTTATCAACACCCTGAACAACACTGTATATATCATACATTCCGCCCGAATTTGCACATGATCCCATTGAAATTACCCATCTGGGAGCCATCATCTGTTCGTATAACCTTTGAATTATCGGGGCCATTTTAAGAAAAACCGTTCCAGCCACAACCATCACATCTGCTTCACGTGGCGTCCCGCGTATTACTTCTCCACCGAACCGGGCAATATCATACCGGCTTGTGAGGGCGGTGGCCATCTCTACAAAACAACATGACAGCCCAAAGCCAAAAGGCCAGAGAGAGTTCTTTCGTCCCCATGAAACCATATCATCAAGTCTGCCCAGCAATACCGATCTGTTAATTTCATCAGTAAAGTTATTTCCTGTACCTTTATTTATTCCTGTGGCTTTAATCATGGAAGCTCTTCCTTTATCCTGTTTTTAAATTTAAGAATTTTCTTTCCGTTAGGGCCAAAGTCAAGTGCGCCAATGCTGAGTTCATAAATCAGCAGGACTACCAGTAATCCTATGAATATCAATATTCCAATGTAGCCTCCAACTCCAAGTTCGCGGAATGAAACAGCCCAGAGCATAATAAATGCTGCATCAAGATCAAAAATAACGAAGAACATCGCAATTATATAAAAACCTGAGGAAAACCTGAGTCTTGCGTCGCCTGTCGGCGGTATCCCCGACTCGTAAGGTTCATTGGTAGTCTTTTCCTTATGCCTCTCTCCCAGTATCCAGGATAGGCCTATCATGATTCCGATCAGGAGAAATACAATAAACGCGAAGACTATGAAGGGCCAAAAAGTAATATCTTTTATCAACTGCATTCTCAGTATAATGTTGAATGTAAATTATTACTTCATTTTATTAAAGGTAAGTATATTTAAATATAAATCTTTTCCGTTTAATAAATACAAATATAATAATAAACAAGTTTTACTTTTTGCCATAGACTAAATACATTCAGTCAGATTCAGGTTTGGTCAATTTAAAAAATCATTTTTAGAAGGATCCCCACTGATTCGGACAACGGAATCTGCGTTTCACTGCTCCCGAATCCTTCAAAGATTTTTAATCACTTTTATTAATGAACAATGAAAGATAACTTTTTGTTTATTAATAAGAATAATAATACCTGTTTCAGGTAAAATTTTTACAAATCCATATTCAATTGGATTAAGCTGCAGACGTAACAAGAGCCGGAGGATCATATGAAACAAAAAACCAGCAAAGCAAATCCGAATCGGCGAGAATCAGAAAATAATGAAAGTGACGCTCCGGAGGGCTATCCTCTGTATCCCGAGACTGAAGATATATATGGCAAATACCATAAAGAGAGATGGATTAATCCCGAGGATCCGACAAGTACCAAAGAACCATTTGACATTATAAAAACCGGAATTAATAATGAAAAGGATTTTCTGGATGATGTATCCGGCAGTGATCTGGATATCCCTGGTTCAGAACTGGATGACGATCTGGAATTTATCGGAAGTGAAGATGAGGAAAATAATTATTACAGCCTGGGAGGCGATAATCATAACGATCTGGAGGAAGATTATGTGGAGTGAAATCATCCCAGTCAACTTTTAATGAATATAAAGTAAACCATATAAAAAATTTAAAATCATGGTAATATCGAAAATCTGGATTGAGGAGGGTTGTACCGCATGCGGCTTATGCGAAGAAATATGTCCTGAAGTATTTAAAGTGGAAGAGGTTGCAAAAGTGATTCCCGGTGTGAATTTTGGTGAATATGAGGACAAAATAAAAGAAGCTGCGAAAAGCTGCCCTGTAGAGGTTATCAGATATATTGAGTAAGATTTATATACATTATAAAATAACAAAAATGAATAAGCTTAAAACAACTTACATGGGGATCGAATTAAATAACCCCATTATTATCGGAGCCTCAAATTTAGTTACAGATCTGGATGCACTCAAAAAAGCTGAAGAACAAGGCGCAGGAGCAATTGTTTATAAATCACTCTTTGAGGAACAGATCCAGCTAGAGAGTTTTCAGCTGGACGAAAGAATGAATGAATTCAATGATCTCAATGCAGAGATGGTTCAGATTCATCCAAATATCAGTCATGCCGGACCCGATGAGCATCTTCTGAATCTGAGAAAAGCAAAGGAAAACTTATCAATCCCTCTGATAGCAAGCCTTAATGCGGTCAACAATGATACATGGATAAAATATGCCAAATTAATTTCTGAGACAGGTGTTGATGGTATTGAACTTAATTTCTATCAGATACCTATGGATTTTAAAAAGAGTTCAAAAGATATTGAGGATGCTCAGATTAATATTTTGAAAGAGATAAAAAAAAGCATTTCAATTCCCATAAGCGTCAAATTAAGTCCCGACTATTCAAATATTCTGAATTTTATCAGCAGGATTGACAAAACAGGAGCAGATGCCTTTGTTCTTTTTAATTCCTTTTTCCAGCCTGACATAGATATTATTGATGAAAAGCATATCAAATCATCTCATCTCAGCAATGCCGGAGATTATAAAAAATCCTTAAGATATGCCGGACTGTTATATGGTAATATTAAATCTGATATATGCAGCACTTATGGGATTCTCACCGGTGAAGATGTAATTAAATTATTACTGTCAGGCGCAACATGCGTTCAAATTGTGAGTACTGTTTACAGAAACGGACTTTCGCAGATTCATAATATCCGCCAGGAATTGACCGAATGGATGGATAGTAAAAACTATAAGAGAATCGATGATTTCAGAGGTAAGTTATCGAAAAATAAACTCTCCAATAATCCTTTCGTATATAAAAGAGCCCAGTATGTTGATTTACTGCTGAATTCCGGGGAAATATTTCTGGGCACGTGAAGTTAAACATTGACTATTTGATAAACAATCTCCAACCTAGTATTATTAAGTTGAAGTCAACACTATTGCTCTATAAACCCCATGGTCATCATAAGAGCATAAATTAAGAACAATTGAACAAACGAATGAAGAATTCAGAACTTCTTAATTCTCAGTTCATTTGTTCGTTGTTCGTTGTTCATGATTTTTAAGCCCCCCTTGGGCATAGGCGTTAACTTAGTGAAAATATGCTATCCATTTCTTGTTCGAAATTAAGTCTTTTTCTTGTGTCATATGAGCAATATTTTGCTAATGTAATGATCGATTTTCCTGGTTTATTAGGATTTTTTATGAGATCCGTTATTATTTCAATTATTTTGATTGGATTTCTTGTTAGATAGTGCATAACCTTAAATAGGCTCAGATTTTTTTGAAGCGTTTTTTTAATTAACTGTTTACAAGGAGCAAAGATATACTGAGAACAAATTAATATCATAATAAACCGGGCCATAAGGATTACGTTCAATTGCATTTTTGAGACTTCATGGATTTTATCAAACGCCATGTTGCTTTTCCATGATTTAAAGATAATCTCCATCCTCCATCTTAAGCCATATATTTTTAGTAGTGTTTGATATTCTGCTTTTTCTCGGGGTATTGTAGTAATGAAGATTGACCAAGATAGTAGCTGTAGATATTCCTTAGAAGGCGGAGTTTTTTTTCCTGTTTTGCTTTCATTCTCCTTGCATTTGCAATTTTTTCATCTACAGGGGAAGCAGTTATTCTTAATAGAGTTTTGTCTTTATTATTCAATTTCACTTCCATATCGATAAAGGTTTGTTTTTTTAATTTCTCAAGTATGTCAATTGGTTGTTCAGTAAGCGGATCAAGTAATTTCATTCCATTTTTGTATCGATATATACAATCAGCCCCGGTATCAATATGGCGGGGTATCTCATCGTACAATAAGTAACCTCGATCCCTTAAAGTTAAATCACCCTGTTTTAAGTCCAAATCCGGCGCTGCTTCTAAATCATTCTTGCTGTATGGGTCTATTGAAAATGATATAAAACATTCGTTTACAATATCATACACCCCTTGTATCCGTGCGTTACAAGTTTTTGTGTTTTGGTTTGCTACACCAGAAAAATATTTGAATAGCTTAACTGGCAACTTAATAATGGTGCTATCCTGAACAAGTATGCGCTTAAATTGGCATAATTTTCTAATTGCATCAACCTGTGTTTTATCCATCTTGCTTAAAATGACCAGTTCTAGTACTCTCTCAAAAAAATCATAACAAGGTTCGTTAACCTTTTTCCAAATTGCTTGCCTTGAAACAGATACTTCATTTTCAGATTCTATATGAGCAGCAATATCATTATAACTAACTGTCCCGTTAGTAGACTCCGAACATAGTGAATACAATAGATCGTAAGCTGAAATTAGACGTTTACGATTTATTAGTCCTGTTTCTAATGCCAGCTTTATTAAAGTATCCTGGTTAATTTTAATGTCATCAAACAGTTTGTTGAAGTTGATTTTTTTCATTTTTCCCGATCAATATTAGTAATAAGTAATTATTATATAATAGTATATATACTATTATTTAAAAACAAGAAAAATCAAAACAAAATGATGCAGTTTTAATAAAAAGTTGTTTAGTTTTAACCTCTGACTTAAAGAGACACCAATGGGATATAAAGCTAAAATTCAAAGGGTCGACCGAGGAAAAACAAAGTCCTTTTACATAAACCTTCCTGCAGCAGTAGCTGAAGCCTGTAATATTGTAAAGGGGGAGGAAATGGAATGGTTGGTTGAGGATAAAAATACCTTTGTGCTAAGGCGAATTACCCCAAACAAATCAAGAATCAAAAAACAAAAGAATCCTTAAGTTAACGCGTATGCCCCCTTGGGGAGTTTTGGGGTCTTCCCCCCCGGGTAATTTATGGGTTATTTGTTCTGTAAGCTCTTATCCATTTGGGTAGTGCATTGTAAAAGATTATCACCACACAGATCATTATGGATATAGTAAGTACCAGATTTATTAATCCGGGAACCAATGTTGCAGACATTGTGACTTGTGGAATATAGATGTTTTTGATATTCAGATATGCAGCAACCATGGTTGTGACACCTACAAAAACCATTGGAAGTATCGTCACCCAGGCATATTTTTTTCTTCCTCTGTTAATAATAAAAGAAGTGCTGACTGCCAGCGCAATAGTTGCAAGCAATTGATTAGCAGTCCCAAACATCGGCCATATAGTAGAAACCGTTCCTGTGAAAATAAAATAGGCCCAGGCGAATACCATTAATCCGCTTGTCAGAAGGTTGCCGGGGAGCCAGTTTGTTTTCTGAAAAGGCTTATATACTTTACCCAGCGCCTCCTGCAGCAAAAATCTCCCGATACGGGTACCTGCATCTATCGTTGTGAGGATGAACAAAGCCTCGAACATTATGGCAAAATGATACCAGTACGACATAAGATGCTGCATACCCGGAATTGATGAGAAAATATAAGCCATACCAACACCCAATGATACAGCTCCTCCTGTTCTCCCTGCAATCTTTTCGCCTACGCTGGCAGAAAGCTGGCTAAGATTTGATTCTGTAAATCCCATAGCATGAAGCTTCGGGAGGATTGCCTGTAATTTATCAACCGGCACATTTATCTGAAAATAGTCAAGAGGAAGAAGGCTGGTAGCTGCTATCAGCGCCATGATGCTTACAGCACCTTCAACTAGCATTGAGCCTACGGCAATGGGCTTTATATCAGCTTCCCTCATAATCATTTTAGGCGTCGTTCCCGAGCTTACAAGAGAGTGAAAACCAGAAATAGCACCACAGGCTATAGTAATAAAAAGATAAGGAAATAATTTACCGGGTATGATTGGTCCGCCACCTTTAATAAATTCAGTAAAAGCAGGCATCTTAATTTCCGGAGCTACAATTATTAATCCTATTGCTAGTAATCCTATTACGGATATCTTCATGATCGAACTCAGATAATCGCGTGGGGAAAGTAAAAGCCAGACAGGAAGAACTGATGCCAGGAAACCATAAATTGCCAGGAGAAAAGTTAATGTTTTATGATCAAAAGTGAACATTGAAGCATACTGAGAACCCGGAATATACCGACCTGCAACCACTGCCAAAATAAGCATAATCACGCCAAAGACTGTTGCTTCCAATGTTTTGCCTTTCCGAATCCTGAACATCCAGATACCCATTATAAGAGCAATAGGAATTGTAGAAGCAATTGTGAAAGTTCCCCATGAACTCTCCGCAAGAGCATTTATGACGACAAGCCCCAGTCCCGCCATAGCAACGACAAGTATTAGGATTATGGCAAAGGTGGTGGTAACACCGCTTACCTTGTTTATCTCTTCTTTTGCTATAGCTGCCAGAGATTTTCCATCATGCTGCACTGAGGCAGTCAGAATAACATAATCGTGAACAGCACCTGCCATTACTGCTCCGATCAGCATCCATAAAAAACCCGGCATAAAACCAAACTGAGCAGCCAGAACAGGTCCGACCAATGGCCCGGCACCGGCAATTGCAGCAAAATGATGCCCGAACAGAACCCATTTATTCATTGGATAATAATTCTGACCATCATACAGTCTGTGCGCCGGAGTCTCGCTTAAATCATTCCTTACTGCTACCTTTGCTGCTACAAAGCTGAAATATAGTCTGTAGGCTATCACAAAAACCGCGATGGTTCCTATAACGAAAGGCATTGCATTCATCGGTCAGAATAGATTATATTTCACGGCAAAGTAAACATTATCCAATTCCTTTGCAATTACAAAAATCATTAAATAAAATTTATCCGGAATGAGTAGAAGAGACATGAAAATCCATTAAACAGTTAAATTAATAGTCTGTAAAGATTCAGTTTTTTTAGATGAAACCCCCTTCCCAGCCTTCCCCCACGGGGGAAGGAGTAGCTAAACATTTCCCCCTTGGGGGAAAATGAAAGGGGGTTCAAAATAAAAGATGAGAAACTTAAATTTTGTTACCGAAATTGTGAAGTATTAGAAAAGGACTTCCTACATGAGTTTACATTAACCGGCTTATCCTTGTCTCAACAGGCTGATCAATAGTAATCGGGACCTGTTCTTCAATTGTATTTGCTGAATCAAGCTGTAATGCCTTAACGTCGGAGATACACAGGAGCCTTGACAGACTATGAAGAGCAAGGGTGACATTTTCCATGCCCGATAGTTTATAGTCGTTTGGCATTATCCTGTCAATGAGAATATATTTAAAATCAGCAGGCATTGAGTGTTTTTTCAGAGAGTCAAAAGTACTCTCAAGCTTTATTTCTCCGGACGCTGTCATGTCTTCCAGAACCTCCTTGAAGTAGAGATTGATCTTTGGTTCAACTTTAAAACCGATATGAAAATCAACTCTTATTAAAACACCCGGAATTATCTGGTTTACCTGGTAATCAATACGGTCAGGTTCATCAATCCTGTCCACATGAATAAACCAGTAAGTATCTGCCCGTTTTGGTTGCTTCTGGAATATTGAATAGATCACTTTTGATTCAACCTGATCGGGTCTGTTTGCCTTAATTATATAAACAAGGTTTGTTGCAGTTTTAGGTACTGAACTATCCTTTGATAAATCCTTAAACAGATCAATATATTTATACAGGTCGGTAAAGGTCACATACCTGTTTTTCAATTTTCTTCCGAAATACCATCCGAACATAATTATAAAATAGAGGGAAGCAAGCATCAGTGTAAACCATCCTCCATATTTGAATTTATGCAGGTTGGCTATTAAAAAGCTTCCTTCAATAGTAAGATATACAGTAAGCATTAATAGCACCAGCCGGTGATTCCATCCGCTTTGATAGGAATAATATGACAACAGTAAAGTAGTCATAATCATTGTAATGGTGATAGCAAGTCCATAAGCGGCTTCCATATTTGAAGATTCCTTAAAGAAGAAAACAACCAGGCTGCATGTTATCCACAGGAACCAGTTGACAAATGGCAGATAAACCTGTCCCCGTACAAAAGTAGGATGCAGTATTCTGATCTTTGGCCAGAAATTAAGAGATACTGCTTCGCTGAGCAAAGTATATGATCCACTTATAAGAGCCTGGCTTGCTATTACAGCAGCTGCTGTAGAGATTAATATCCCCGGAAGTAGAAACCATTTAGGCATAATTGCATAGAAAGGATTTATGCCTTCAACCGATGCACTGTTCATCATTATCCATGCTCCCTGTCCAAAATAGTTCAGTAACAGAGTGATCTTTACAAAAATCCATGACACTCTTATATTAGCTCTGCCGCAATGACCAAGATCGGAATATAGTGCTTCCGCTCCTGTTGTACAAAGGAAAACAGCTCCAAGGAGAATAAATCCTCCCGGATAGTCATTCAAAAATTTGTAAGCGAATGCAGGATTAAGAGCCCGGAAGATGTCAGGATAATGCATGAGTTGCAGGAATCCAAAGATTCCTAACATTGAAAACCAGACAACCATTATCGGACCAAAAGAACCGCCAACAAAATTAGTCCCGAATTGCTGGATGAAAAACAATGCCCCGAAAATGATCAGAACAATTGGTATTACAGGAATATCAGTGTTGAACAGCTTTAATCCTTCTATAGCCGAAGTGACTGTTATTGAGGGCGTTATAACTCCATCTGCAAGCAAAGCCGCACCTCCGGCCATTGTTAATATTGCCGCCCATCCCGATTTTTTCTTAATAAGGGCAAAAAGTGCAAAAATTCCTCCCTCTCCGTTATTATCTGCACGGAGTGTGATGAGGACATATTTTATTGTGGTCTGCAGTGTGAGAGTCCAGAATATACATGATAATGATCCGTATATCAACAATTCATTTATGTTAGCCCTCCCAGCGAAAATTATCGCTTTCATTGTATAAAGAGGGCTGGTACCTAAATCACCATATACAACTCCAAGTGTGATAATAAGACCGGCAAAAGACAGCTTTTTGATATCAAGATGATGTTCTTTCCCTCTCATAACTATCCCCAGAGATTTTATCAGGTATTTTTAAAATAAAGCGGGCAAAGTTAATAATTATTAGGATTTTATGAACGAGCTTATCAGGAATTATTTTTTGCGCTCGTCCTCATTCAAATGTATATTATAATACCAGCTTAATACCAGCGACACAACCTGATTGTAGTTTTTAACTCCTTTTTCAATATTGTTGGCTTTTAAATAACTATTATTCGCTGCCGTCTGCATATCAGAAAGAGTGTTATTAAGCATTCCCTCATAGTACTTCTGCCGGTATTGCAGATCCTTTAATACCGGACTATCTATTTTGTTCAGATAATCCTTATAATCTTTCATATGAGAGGCATCTCTCAGAAAGTAAAGCAGCAAGGACTGATATCCTGAGTATCTGAGCCGCTGATCTTCCGAGGTTACACAAATTACGTATGCGATAAGGTTAGCCTCCGCTTCACTGGTAATTCCAAATTGATGTGCTTTCTCATGACCAAGCAAAAACGGATAATCCATTGGAAGCAGATAGCCATTTACATGAATTTCATTAAAGAATGGTCCAAAATAACCGCTTAACCCCATTTCCCCATATAACATGCTAAAAATCATCCTCTTTGGCCGCCTTGAACCATTAGGATATATGATCCCGAGTTCGCGACTATGGAGGCGGTAAGAATCTTCAACGAGTTTATCAATCTCCTGGAAATCAGATGATGAAACTGGAATATAGTTGATATTTGTTTTGTTAATTATGGTATCGAGTACCGATCTGAAAACCTGTTCATCAGACGCTGGTATCTTCCAGTCAAGACGTTCCTGGATCTTTGGCCGGAAATAGTTATAACCCCAGACTAAGTAAAATATTGAATAAAGGATAGCTATTGTTTGCAGTA
>Ga0302167_10001504_pt1 | contig 10068 bp, 9 predicted proteins | sample I_Fen_N1_1_FD_193496 | JGI IMG/M metagenome (GOLD analysis project Ga0302167, IMG submission 193496) | Peat permafrost microbial communities from Stordalen Mire near Abisko, Sweden - I_Fen_N1_1 | ecosystem: Environmental > Terrestrial > Soil > Wetlands > Permafrost | place: Sweden: Abisko...
AAACGCATTCCTTAAGAAATATCCTGAGGTTTTGTACGTCGACCTTCTGATTGCGGATATGAACGGTGTGGTGCGCGGCAAGCGCATCGAACGCACCAGTCTTCATAAGGTTTACGAGAAAGGCATCAACCTGCCGGCGTCGCTGTTCGCGCTGGACATCAATGGCTCGACGGTGGAAAGCACCGGCTTGGGCCTGGACATCGGCGACTCTGACCGAATCTGCTACCCGATCCCCGGCACCCTGAGCATCGAGCCATGGCAGAAGCGCCCGACCGCGCAACTGTTGATGACCATGCACGAGCTGGAAGGCGAACCGTTCTTCGCTGACCCGCGTGAAGTGTTGGCCAATGTAGTGCGCAAGTTCGACGACCTCGGCCTGACCATCTGCGCCGCGTTCGAACTGGAGTTCTACCTGATCGACCAGGACAACGTGAACGGTCGTCCGCAGTCGCCACGTTCGCCGGTATCCGGCAAGCGTCCGATGTCGACCCAGGTGTACCTGATCGACGACCTCGACGAATACGTCGACTGCCTGCAAGACATCCTCGAAGGCGCGAAAGAGCAGGGCATCCCGGCCGACGCCATCGTCAAGGAAAGTGCCCCGGCGCAGTTCGAAGTGAACCTGCACCACGTGTCCGACCCGATCAAGGCATGCGACTACGCGGTCCTGCTCAAGCGTCTGGTGAAGAACATCGCCTACGACCACGAGATGGACACCACCTTCATGGCCAAGCCTTATCCGGGCCAGGCAGGTAACGGTCTGCATGTCCACATCTCGATTCTCGACAAAGAAGGCAAGAACATCTTTGCCAGCGAGGATCCCGAGCAGAACGCCGCACTGCGTCACGCGATCGGCGGTGTGCTCGAGACCCTGCCGGCGCAGATGGCGTTCCTCTGCCCGAACGTCAACTCCTACCGTCGCTTCGGTGCACAGTTCTACGTGCCGAACTCGCCGAGCTGGGGCATCGACAACCGTACCGTGGCGGTGCGCGTACCGACCGGTTCGGCGGACGCCGTGCGCATCGAACACCGCGTGGCCGGTGCCGATGCCAACCCGTACCTGCTGATGGCCTCGGTCCTGGCGGGTGTGCACCACGGTCTGACCAATCAGATCGAGCCGGGCGCCCCGGTGGAAGGCAACAGCTACGAGCAGAACGAACAGAGCCTGCCGAACAACCTGCGCGACGCACTGCGCGAGCTGGACGACAGCGAAGTCATGGCCAAATACATCGACCCGATGTACATCGACGTGTTCGTGGCGTGCAAGGAAAGCGAGCTGGCCGAGTTCGAGAACTCCATCTCCGATCTTGAGTACAACTGGTACCTGCATACCGTCTGACGGGCAGAACCCAATGCAACACCTGTGGGAGCGAGCCTGCTCGCGATAGCGGAGTGTCAGACGATACTAATGCTGACTGATCCACCCCTATCGCGAGCAGGCTCGCTCCCACAGGGGACTGCATTTCAATGCCTTGATTGGCTGGCATTCAGCCCGAGACCACCTATTCCCCTGCGTCGAGTCACAACAATGACAATTACTCGCAGCGACTGGGAGCAACGCTTCCAGTCCCTAACCATCGAAAGCCGTGCCTTCATCGACGGCCAGTACTGCGCGGCCGCCACTGGTGCCACGTTCGAATGCATCAGCCCGGTCGACGGTCGTTTTCTGGCGAACGTCGCCAGCACCGACGAAGCCGATGCCAACGCAGCCGTCGCCGTTGCCCGCCGTACCTTCGAGTCCGGCGTCTGGTCCAGACTGGCCCCGGTCGAGCGCAAGCGCATCCTGATCCGTTTCGCCGATCTGATCCTGGCCAACCAGGAAGAACTGGCGCTGCTCGAAACCCTCGACATGGGCAAACCGATCAGCGACTCCATGAGCATCGACATTCCGGCGACCGCCAACGCGATCCGCTGGACCGCCGAAGCCATCGACAAGATCTACGACGAAGTCGCCGCTACGCCCCACGATCAACTCGGCCTGGTCACCCGTGAACCGGCGGGTGTGGTCGCGGCCATCGTGCCGTGGAACTTTCCGTTGATCATGGCCAGCTGGAAGTTCGCCCCGGCCCTGGCGGCGGGCAACTCGTTCATCCTCAAGCCTTCGGAAAAGTCGCCATTGACGGCGATCCGCATCGCGCAGCTGGCGCTGGATGCGGGCATCCCCAAAGGCGTGTTCAACGTCCTGCCGGGCTTCGGCCACACCGTCGGCAAGGCGCTGGCGCTGCACATGGACGTCGACGTGCTGGCCTTCACCGGTTCCACGGCGATCGCCAAGCAACTGATGATCTACGCCGGGCAGAGCAACATGAAACGCGTCTGGCTGGAAGCCGGCGGCAAGAGCCCGAACGTGGTCTTTGCCGACGCACCGGACCTGCGCGCAGCCGCCCAGGCGGCAGCCAGCGGCATCGCCTTCAACCAGGGCGAAGTCTGCACCGCCGGCTCGCGCCTGTTGGTGGAGCGTTCGATCCGCGATCAGTTCATCCCGCTGCTGGTCGAAGCCCTGCAAGCCTGGAAACCGGGTCATGCGCTCGATCCTTCGACCACCGTCGGCGCCGTGGTCGATCAGCGTCAGCTGGATAACGTGCTGCGCTACATCGGCATCGGCAAGGAGCAGGGCGCTCAACTGATCGCCGGCGGTAGCCGCACCCTCGAAGAGACCGGTGGCCTGTACGTGGAACCGGCGATCTTCGACGGCGTGACCAACGCCATGACCATCGCCCGTGAAGAGATCTTCGGCCCGGTGCTGTCGCTCATCACCTTCGACACCGCCGAAGAAGCCCTGGCGATTGCCAACGACAGCATCTTCGGCCTGGCGGCCGGGGTCTGGACCAGCAACCTGAGCAAGGCCCACACCTTCGCCCGTGGCCTGCGCGCCGGCAGCGTCTGGGTCAACCAGTACGACGGCGGCGACATGACCGCGCCGTTCGGCGGGTTCAAGCAGTCGGGTAACGGTCGGGACAAATCGCTGCATGCGTTCGACAAGTACACCGAACTCAAAGCGACCTGGATCAAGCTCTAAGCCCTTTTAAGCGGCGGTCGCTTGCACGTTGCCGGCGACCCTCGGAGAAACCTATGAAACAAACACATGTAAACAGCTACTACGCCGCCACCCGCAACTTCACCGGCGATTTCCCGGTGCTCGAAGAACTGGTGGAATGCGACGTCTGCGTGATCGGCGCCGGCTACACTGGCCTGTCCTCGGCACTGTTCCTCGCCGAAGCGGGCTACAGCGTCACCGTGCTGGAAGCCGCCAAGGTCGGCTTCGGCGCCAGCGGTCGCAACGGCGGTCAACTGGTCAACTCCTACAGCCGCGACGTCGATGTCATCGAAGAGCGCTATGGCGACAAGACGGCCGAAGTCCTGGGCAGCATGATTTTCGAAGGCGCCGACATCATCCGTCAGCGCATACAGCACTACGATATCCAGTGCGACTACCGCCCGGGCGGCATCTTCGCCGCGATGAACAAGAAGCAACTCAAAGGCCTGGCCGAGCAGAAAAAAAGCTGGGAGCGCTACGGCAACAAGAACCTGAAAATGCTCGACGCGGCCGACATCAAGCGCGAAGTGGGTTCCGACGCTTACGTCGGCGGCCTGCTGGACATGCAGGGCGGCCATATTCACCCGCTGAACCTGGCCCTCGGTGAGGCCTCGGCGATCATTGGCCTGGGCGGCAAGATCTTCGAGCAATCGGCAGCGGTGGAAATCACCTACGGCGAACCGATCACCGTGCGCACCGCCAAGGGCGTGGTCCGTGCCAAGTACCTGCTGATCGCCGGTAACGCCTACCTGCCGCAAGGCCTGGATAACCGCGTGACCAGCAAGAGCATGCCGTGCGGTTCGCAGATCGTCGTGACCGAGCCGTTGACGGAGCAACAGGCGCGCAGCCTGATCAAAAACAACTACTGCGTCGAAGACTGCAACTACCTGCTCGACTACTACCGCCTGACCGCCGACAACCGCTTGCTCTACGGCGGTGGCGTGGTCTACGGCGCGCGCGAGCCGGACGACATCGAGCAACTGATCCGCCCGAAAATCCTCAAGACCTTCCCGCAATTGAAGGACGTGAAGATCGACTACCGCTGGACCGGCAACTTCCTGCTGACCATGTCGCGCATGCCGCAATTCGGCCGTATCGAGAAAAACGCCTACTACATGCAGGGCTACAGTGGCCACGGCGTCACCTGTTCGCACCTGGCCGGCAAACTGATCTCGGAAATGATCCGTGGCGACGCCGAACGCTTCAACGCGTTCGCCTCGCTGCCACACATGCCGATGTTCGGCGGCCGCACCTTCCAGGCCCCGCTCACCGCCATGGGCGCCGCGTACTACTCGCTGCGCGACCGTTTCGGTATCTAAGCTTTACCTCGCCGGCGGTCGCCCTAAAAGGTGTCGCCGGCTTTTTAAAATGCAGAAACACCACAATGACCTGTGGGAGCAGGCTCGCTTCCACAGTTGTATTGCATCAAGGCCGAGGCCATTTTCGACCACCGTTTATCGAACCTGCTGAGCAACACCAACAAACGTGATTTAATAGCCGCCTTTCACGGTTCAGGGACAGGGAAAACGGCAGGATCCGCGCCTGTTTTCCACCCCCATTACCCTTAAGTCGTTCTTGCATAAGGCTGTCATGGATACGGGTTCTCGACTCAAATTAGTACGCGAAAGCTACAAACTGTCCCAGCGCGAGCTGGCCCGGCGTAGCGGCGTCACCAATGCCACCATTTCCCTGATCGAACAGAATCGCGTCAGTCCTTCCGTCAGCTCCCTGAAAAAGCTGCTCGAAGGCATTCCCATGTCCCTGGCGGACTTCTTCACCTTCGATCAACCCCCGCGCGAGCATCAATACGTGTTCCGCGCCAACGAACAGCCAGACCTGGGCCGCAACGGCCTGCGCCTGCTGCTGATCGGCGCCTCCGTACCGAGCCGGCAGATGCGCTTGCTGCGCGAGCAATACGCGCCGGGCGCCAGCTCCGGGGAAGAACCGATCGTCCACGCCGAAGGCGAGGAGTGCGGGCTCGTCACGCGTGGCACGGTTGAATTGACGGTGGATGGGCAGATCAGCGTATTGAATGCCGGGGATGGCTATTACTTCCCGACGACCTTGCCCCATCGGTTCCGCAATATCGGGGCGGATGAGGCAGAGATTATCAGTGCGAACACGCCGGCGAACTTCTGATATGGGTTACTGACAGGCGTTACATTCACGGTGGTTAATAAAAAATCCGATGCCCGTTCAGGCGTCGGATTTTTTGGTTGCGGCTGGTCGGGCAAACTGTTGAGTCAAAGTTTCAAACACGGGTTTCGAAAACAGGGATTTGCGCCAGGTATTTAAGCGTCTCGCAACACTCGACTCTTCAACGCCTGATCAGGCGAAATTTTTGTACGTCCAGAACCACCCCCCGCCGTCTGGACCATCAAAGTCAACTTCAATTCCCATCCGGAAACCTGAAGTTAAATCACTCGAAACCATCATGATGCGTTCGTAGCTGTGCCACGCGTTGTCCTGCCACATGGCATCCGGGGATACAAGCTTTCCAGAAGAGTGCCCAGCGCTCGTGAATTCAATATTTATATTGGCCCGATACTTGGGTGGATACCCCATGGCGACCATTCTGTATCTATCAATCATGATGTACCATGTTTGCCCATCTTTTCGATATCTGAATTCTACATCCGCTATGAATTGGTTTTTTCCAGCTCCTATCCCCCCTGTCGCAGTAATTAAACCTGTTGGCGCACCTTCCCAATAGTCTGAAACGGTGTGGGATTTGGGGCGAATGTATGAGCCGGTTTTTTTTAGATGTTCTTCGACGTCAGCTTCAACTTCATTGTTAAACAATTCTGATTCGTTCACGATGATCACCTGACTTGTTTCTTGCATTTGTTTGGGTTTACTTAGTTGGTTTTGATTCATGACAGATGCTATGTGGGGATGCTTGTTGGCTGCTACTGTCATTAATGACAGTTCACTAGACCTTTTTGTTTGTTTTGATTTTATTGAGTGACATTTTACGAATATCCAGTGTGCCGCTATTACTCATTGGTGGGAGGACAGGGGGGCGCCATGGTTGATCGGTTTTTGGCCCCAACCACCCCGGCATAAACAACAAACCCCTGAACGGTCAGGGCTCTGTAGGTTGTGAAATGACCCAGGCCATCAACCCGCAGAACCTGCGGGTTATTTTGCAGCTAAAAGTCGTCACTACCCCTTCGGCACCTCAAGCCCTCGCTGCTCAATCACCCGAAACACATCGCTCACATCCTGGATCATGATCCGGGCGATGTTGGTGATGGTGTTGATGTCGTTTTCGGCGGAGTCGGGGAGGCTGGTGCAGGCCATGAGGTGCAGGTATTGGAGGACGGCGTTGAGGCGTTCGCTGACGCAGTTGTGCAGTTCGCGCAGCGGGGCGTCGCTGTCGATGAGCAGGACGGGGTAGTGGGTGGCGAATTGGGACATGGGGGTGAAGCGACGGGGTGGGTGTTGATTCGACATGGTGAAAATCCTGATAAAAGAAGAATTGCCACCTTTCTGCTGCGAAACAAATGGGTGGCAGCTGTGCGCGGGTTCGCAGACCGGGGACCTCCACCAAAAACCCGGCAGACCCGAAGGTCTCCCACGCACAACCGCCATAAAACTAATGCAACCAAAAGCGGCCGAATCATGCCTGACGGTTCTTTGGTGTCAATCCAGGGGGCTGCGAAACCCATCGTTATTTGTGTCAGCGGCGAGGCGAATATAGGCGCCCATTTTCATGCTCGCAACCGGGCTGTAGGACGCGTTGGCGGGCGTTTTGGCAAGGCTGATAGCCAATGTTTACGGGCTTTCGCGGCATTTCGGACAGTGCGCAGGGTCTTGGGAAATCGGGGGCAGGGTTTGGGGCCGCTTCGCTGCCCAACGAGGGCAAGCCCCTTCGCCACAAGAGGTAATTTCCTACAGGGTTTTCGGAAGTCCAAAATCAAAGGTGCGTCCGACTGGGGCCGTCGTCTTCGACGGCTTCCATGTGGATTCGGTTGTGGGAAAAGACAAAGCTCCGATTGATCGGCAAAGCTGTTTGGTTATGTACGAACACAGTATGTGTGGCGAGAGAGCTTGCTCCGGGCGGCGTTCCGACAAGCTCCCTCGCCACAGGTTACTGCTGGCTCGCTCTATCTCTTAACTGAACAGCGTTACGAATCACCGGGGCTTTGTCGTTCAAGCCGTGCAGTTTCCAGAGAGTGATCGCGGTGCATCCAGCGACCTTTCAGGCCTGCGATGAATGCGGGTTTTGCGCCACATGCTTGGGGCCGGCCACTGCCCACGCAATCAGCCCGAACAGCGGCACAAACACAATCACCACCATCCACACCAGCCTGTTGCTGGATTTGCCCTCGGATTTTCGCACCCGGTTGATCGCCCACAGCTCGATCAGCAGCAGAACGGCGGCGAGTACGATCCAGATTGTTTCGATTTGCATGGCTCACCTCCTGATAGTCAATTCGTTAGGCGGGCGAGCGGGCGAGGGGTTCATTTTATTGCGGTGCAAAGTTCCACCAGCGTTCCGTCCGGGCAGCGCACGTAGGAGACGGTCTGGCCCCAGGGTTTGATCAGCGGGGCGGCCACCTCGCTGGCCCCTGCGTTCAGGGCTTTGGCGTGGGCGGCGGGGACGTCGTCGGTGACGAGGCCGACTTCCATGCCCAGCGGTTTCACGCTGGTGTGGGCGCTGATGTGGCCGCCGTTGAAGTTCATGGCGGCCAGTTCGTCGGCGGCGAAAGCCAGGGCGGTTTCACCGGTTTCGAGTTCGCCGTAGGTGTTGGATTCGTGGAGGAATCGCGTGGTGAGGCCGAACGCGGTTTCGAAGAATTGCAATGAGGCGGGGACGTTGGCGACGTAGACGATCAGGTAGCCGAATTTCATGGGTGAACATTCCTTGTTTTGATAGGGCGGGGCTAATGTAGCAGAGTCGCAGCGCTTGCTCGCAATGGGCTGGACAGTCGACATGGAGGTTGAATGTCAGGTCCTCATCGCGGGCAAGCCCGCTCCCACGGGGTTTTGGGGGGGTGTGATGCTGGTGATTCAACTGATCGACAGCAGCATCCTTTGCAGCATTTCATCGCAGCCGTTCAATTGCTCCAGGCTGACGAATTCGTCCGGTTTATGCCCCTGATCCATGCTGCCCGGCCCGCAGACCACGGTGGGTATTCCTGCGGCGTCAAATAGCCCGCCCTCGGTGCCGAAGGCTACGGTGCCGAACACTCGGGAACCGGAAAACCCGGCGATCAGCTCGGCGGCTTCGCTGTGGGCTTCGGTTGCCAGGCCGGGATACGCCGATAACTCGCTGAAGCGAATCTCGCTCTGTTCGCTCACGGCGCGCATGCGCGGCAATACCTGTTGCTCGGCGTAGGTCTTCAGTTCCTGCGCCACCTCGCTCGGATCGTGTGAGGGCAGGGCGCGGATTTCAAAATCGAAGCGGCAATCGGCGGGGACGATGTTCAATGCCTTGCCGCCGGCAATGACGCCGGTTTGAACGGTACTGAACGGTGGGTCGAAGCGCGCGTCGTGATGCTCGGGGGCTTTGAGCCGGTGGCCGATGCGTCCCAGTTCACCGATCAGTTCGGCGGCGTATTCGATGGCATTGACCCCCTGCGGCGCATAGGCGGAATGGCAGGCCTGGCCGTGAATGTCGCAACGCATCGCCAGTTTGCCCTTGTGGCCAAGCACCGGTTTGAGTTCGGTGGGCTCGCCAATGATGCAGAGCATCGGTTTGATGGGGCGCTGTTCCAGGGCTTTGAGCAAGGACCGCACGCCGAGGCAGCCGACTTCTTCATCGTATGACAGGGCGATGTGCACCGGCCGCCGCAGGTTGGCCGTTACCAGCGCCGGAACCAGGGCCAGCACGCAGGCGATGTAGCCTTTCATGTCCGCCGTGCCGCGACCGTAGAGCTTGCCGTCGCGCTCGCTGAGTTCGAACGGCGCGACGGTCCACGGCTGGCCGTCCACGGGCACCACGTCGGTATGCCCCGACAGCACGATGCCCGGACGATCCGCCGGGCCGAGGGTCGCGAACAGATTGGCCTTGCTGCGCTGCTCGTTGTAGATCAGTTCGCAAGGCACATCGAAGCGCGCGAGGTAATCGCGGACAAACTCGATCAGCTGCAGGTTGGATTCGCGACTGGTGGTGTCGAAAGCCACCAGGGTTTTCAGCAAATCGCGGCTGCTGTTCATCGGTCGTCTCCGGCGACGCCGTAGCCGGGGGATTTGTCGGGAGCGAGGGCGCGGTCGATGTAGTCCTGAACCTGCGGGCGATAGGCGTCCCAGAGCTTTTCCAACTGACCGATCGGGTTTTCGTCGGCCCAATCGACCCGCAGGTTGATGATCGGCCAGGTCAGTTCACCCACCACGACCATCGCCGCCGAATGCACCGGCCCGGCTTCGCCGCCCGCGGCAATGGCCGCTTTCATCGCGGCGAGCAGGCGGTCGGCGAGTTGACCTTCGCCGTGCTCGAACGCCTGGACCATGGCCTCGATCACCGAACGATCGGCCAGCATGTTGCCCGCCGCCACGCATTGTTCGCCTGACACGGCATTGTGGTTGCCCAGGGTTTGCGCGCCACTGAAGTGCGCGGTGCGGCCGAGGTGGTCGATGGCGGTGACCTGCCGATACTGGCTGTAACCGTTGCGGGTCAGCACCTTGTCCAGCGCCTCGGCCGGCGCGAGGCCTTGCTCCATGAGGGCCAGGACTTCCGGGCCGAGGGACGGCAGGGTGATGTTTTGCGTGGACACCGCGCCGACACCGGGCAACAGCCAGGGGCAGCGGGCGCCGACGGCGATGCTCGAAGAACTGATCGCGATGCCGAATTGACCGGTTTCGGGGCAGCGTGCGGCGATGGAAAAGGTCATAGGTGTGTTCCTTGGTGTGCCTTGTCGAATGGGGTGTCTGGGCGGGCCTCATCGCGGGCAAGCCCGCTCCCACAGATGATGTGTGGATGCGACGATCCCTGTGGGAGCTGGCTTGCCAGCGATGGCAGCCACTCGGTCTATTCGGGAATCACCGCAATCACATCAATCTCCATTAGCCACTGTGGCTGCCCC
>Ga0302167_10001508_pt1 | contig 10056 bp, 9 predicted proteins | sample I_Fen_N1_1_FD_193496 | JGI IMG/M metagenome (GOLD analysis project Ga0302167, IMG submission 193496) | Peat permafrost microbial communities from Stordalen Mire near Abisko, Sweden - I_Fen_N1_1 | ecosystem: Environmental > Terrestrial > Soil > Wetlands > Permafrost | place: Sweden: Abisko...
TTGCGTGAGATAATATCTGCTCTTTAATCAACATAGTATGACTAAACTCATACAGAGCAGTAAAATTTACAAACTACATTAACCGTTGATATGAATGAACTTGGTGAGTCATTGAATAACTTAACTTCGGGTTATAATGAATTAAAAGATAGTTAGAAAAATAATCTGATAACTTGTTTTTTGGTTGGTAATCAAAAAGGAAGAAAAAGTGTGAATCATGTAAATCTTCAATTGAATTATGTAACGTGCCAGAATTTGAATAAAAGTATCTTTGTCCGGTGTTATTAAATATAAAATTAAAAAATAATCAATATGAAAAAAACAATTGTTTTAATTCCTGTCTTGCTTATGTTTATGAGTGCGACATATCTTCCTTGCCTGGCTCAGGATAAAAAGACTATGCAATTTGGAGTAAAAGGAGGTCTGAATTTATCGAATTTATATACGTCCGATGCTTCAAGTTCGGATATGATAGCCGGTTTTAATGTTGGGGTCTTTGATAAATTACCCATAACTAATTCTTTTGCCATTCAACCTGAATTTTCTGTGACAACAAAAGGTGCTACTGTTACTTATAATAACCTTCTTATTGATGGTACAGCTAAATTTAATTTAACGTATCTGGAAGTCCCTTTGTTATGTGTTGTAAATGTTACTAAATTACTTAATGTACAGTTTGGACCCTATGTGGCCTATTTGATTGATGGTAAAGTGAAAAATGAGGCTAACATTAATTTATTCAACTTTGAACAAAATATTGATGTAAATGATTATAATCGTATTGATGCAGGTGTCGTTTTAGGAGCCGGATTGGATGTCGGGGCAATTACCATGGGTGCACGTTATAATTGGGGAATGACCAAAGTAGGTAAAACCAAGTCATTCTTAGGTACAGACTATACAGTTCCGAATGCAAACAATGGCGTTATTAATTTTTATTTAGCTGTTGCATTTAATTAATTCATAAAAAATAAATGGATGAACAAAATCCATATTACAATTTAATAATATATAAAATTAAGAATATGAGTAATTTACTTTATTTAATTGCAGTAATACTTATTATTATTTGGGCAATTGGTTTTTTTGCGTATAGTGCAGGTAGTATCATTCACATACTATTGGTTATTGCAATAATATCCATATTGTTTAGGATAATAAGAGGATGATAAATTTGTAAACCATAAACTGATAACAAAGTTTTAATAACTATTTACACAGAAAAGGAAAGCATTATGCTTTCCTCTTCTGTGTAAATAGTTATTAAAGTGCTGGCTAATTGAAACTTATTTGTTGTGATGGATAGATGATTTTAAATCATCCAGCTCTTTTATTACATATTGATACTAATTGAATTGAATTTACATACTTGCATACATTTCGTGCAGCCGGTACATGCAGCAGCATCGTACATAAGCACATGTTCATGTATCAGGGTATTCCCGATAAATACAAAAGATTTGTCAATTACATTGTTGGGACAGGCTTTAATGCATTCCCAGCAGGCTGTACAAGCGTAAGTGTCCAATTGTACGAATGCAGTAAATGTATTGTCGCGTTTAAATGAAATTGATTCCATGTTGGTCTGTAATTTTTTGAAGATGTAAGAAATGTGCCTGGCATAATGCCGGATATTTAGTTTCTCGACCCTGAAACTTTTTCAATGATAGAAAGACCAAATGATTTGTCTGTTTGTAATTGAAATCAGGTCGTGTACCATGCTTTGAATTCAGAAACGCGGGCTTTGCTCACAATGATTTTATCGGGGACTGTAACAAATAGGTTTACAGATACTTTGCTTCCAAACCATACTGAGATATCTTTGATAGCTTTATGAGCAACAATGTATTGACGGTTGGCTCTGTAAAATAGCGCGGGATCAAGCTGGGTATATAAATCTTCAAGCGAACTGTCGATATTATAAACCTGATTTTCCTCGGTAATAATCTTCACCATTTTGTTCTCGCTGTAAAAACAAGCTATTCTATGAATGGCCAATGGAATGAATTTATCTTTATATGGAATTAAAAAGTTTGATTTATAAACTACTTTCGCTTGTTTGAAAGCAGCAAGCACACTGGATATCATGTCTGCATTGTCCGTTTTTGATGTCGATAAGCTTCGTAGTTTTACCACTGCACGTTCCAGATTTTTCTGGTTAATAGGTTTGAGCAAATAGTCAATACTGTTTACCTCGAAAGCTTTTAGAGCATACTCATCATAGGCGGTGGTGAAAATAATCGGACAAGAGATTTGTACTTTTTCAAAAATAGAAAAAGCAGAACCATCAGCCAGATGAATGTCCATAAAGACTACATCAGGAGTATTATTCAATGAAAACCATTCAATGCTTTCCTCAACACTTTGCAAGACGGCAATTACACGGATGTCATCATCTAACTGACTAATTAATCGTTGCAAATTCTGACCCGCAACAAGCTCGTCTTCTATTATTAATGCTTTCATCTCGGTTGTTATTAATTTTAGTGTCTTTCAGTTCTTTAATCAATGGTATCTCCACGCAGAAAACGTCCGTCATGGTGATAGATACTTCTTTTTGGAACAAGAGTTGATATCTTTCACGCAGGTTTGCAAGTCCGATACCTTCGCCCTGTTCAGCTTCTTTCTTTAATTGAATGATATTCCAGACCTTGATCGTGTCATTCGAAGTGGTTTCGATAGTAAGTACCAACGGATACCTAGTACTGATTACATTATGTTTTACGGCATTTTCTACCAATAACTGCAGGCTAATGGGCATAATATACCAGCTCTTATATTTTTCATCAATTTTATACTTAATCTGAAAGTTGTCACCATATCGTATTTTCATAAGGTGGGCGTACGATTCTGTAAAATTAAGTTCCTCATTGAGATACATTATTTCCTTATTGCTGATGGCATAGCGGAATACCTGTGATAAATTTTGTACATATTCGTGGGCTTTATAAGTATCCATGCCAATAAGTCCGTCGAGCGTATTCAATGAGTTGAATAGGAAATGAGGATCAACCTGGTTTTTCAATACTTCATAACGAATACGGATATTGTCTGCAATGAGTCTTTCATTTTCAAGTAAAGTCTGTTGGCGTTGATCAACAGAATAGAATAAAAATGTTGATAATAAGACCATAACATATATGATTAAGCCTTTAACAAGGTTTGTAATAAACAAAAAGGAGTCAGCAAAAGGAATTGACGGTAAAAATTGAATGGCGAATTTCGAAAAAGACAGACTTAGAACAATTGCAATGATCAGTGACCCTCCAATTATAATCCATCCTTTTATTGGCTTTTTCCAGTTCTGCAGGATTGTTTTAAAGTTAAACGTATACAGCAGGTAAAACATAACAAAATCGGAAAAGAAAGAAAATATAAGCCTGAATCCGCTTATCTGACCAAAGCTTTTATTGTATATATATCCTAAAAACAAAATGGCATCCAGGAGAATACTTATCGTTAATGATAGTCTGAGAGCCGATATACTGGTGAATGGGTGAAAATCTTTGTGTTTCATATCTTATTAGATTTTGACGATAAAAATACAACAATAAATGTTGTTTTCGGATGCAATGGCTAATAACTAATAGCTTTTTTTATTTATTCGAACTAAAACTGTCAAATACTTTTTTTACTTCTTATAAAGTTCTTTGTAGTGCCTATTGTAGCAAGTTGTGGATATTCGCATTCACTTACAGGGATATCAAAATAATTAATTATATAATATACCAGACAGTTGAATTGAAATTCATTAAAATCAAAGTCTTTGACAAATGAAGCATCCGTCCTGACCTCTTCGTTAGGAATGCCCATATACTTCAATATCCTTGATATTTTTTCTTCTATTTGGTCCATATTCTGTTGCTTTATTGCCTGATGTGCATCAGGGATTGATTGTAAAACAACAACGACTATACTCTAAAAGCATAGTCGTTGTCTGTAACTTCGATTTATGCTATGCTGGCTTCGAGCTGTCTGGCTAATACCTTTTTGGCCAGTCTCTTTCTGCTTCGCACACGTGCTTTATAGCCGATACGATCGAAAATATAATAGACCACCGGCACTACCACCAGAGTGAGGATCATGGAACTGGCTAATCCTCCAATGATCACCCAACCCATGCCGTTTTTCATTTCAGCACCATCACCCGAACCCAAAGCGATAGGCATCATCCCGAATATCATGGCGAAAGTAGTCATTAAGATAGGACGCATACGATCTTTTCCTGCTTCAATAAGGGCCCTAAAGGTACTTAATCCTTCGTCCTTGCGTATTTTATTGGTGAAATCGACCAGTAAAATAGCATTCTTGGCCACCAGACCGATCAGCACAATCAATCCGATAATACTGAATATATTCAGGGTGTTCATGGTCAGTGCGAGTGCCAGGAATGCTCCGATTAATGACAATGGAATAGAGAACAAAACAATCAAAGGATCTGTCAATGAATTGTATAGTATGACCATGATCAGGTAAATCAATACAATAGCTGCCAGGAAGGCAAACCCAAGACTCCCGAAAGCCGAACTTTGCTGTTCCATCATACCACCCGGTTTAATGGTTACACCAGAAGGAATCTTACCGGCAATGGCTGTGGATATTTCGGAGCCTACTGTTCCTGATGGACGGCCGATCACATTCGATTTAACGGTTATGGAGGAGATACGGTCGGTTCGTTCCAATGCAGAAGGCCCTAGTCCGTACCTTATTTCAGCAAACTGTTTCAGTTCAATCAGTTCTCCTTTTTTGTTTACAAAAGTCAACATGGATACATCATCCGATTTTGTACGGTCGAAGTTGTCGATACCAATACGAATCTTGTACTCATTACTTCCTTCGGAGTATTTTGAATCATCATTCCCATTTAAAGAAGTTCGAAGAACTATTCCCACATCGCTTACCGATAAACCTAGTGTAGCCATTTTCTCCCGGTCGAGTTTTATCTGAACCTCTTGACGGGGATCATCGATTGAATACTTGGCATCTGCAGTTCCCGGAGTCCGATGTATGGTTTGCAAAATCATAGCAGCTGTTTCCTGAACTTTTACATAGTCAGCTCCTTGTACGATAAACTGTATAGGTTCATTTGCGCCACCGGATATAGATGTTGCAGCGGCTCGTGCCCGAACACCCGGTATCTGTTTCATGATTTTATCTTTTGTCAGGGTGGCATAATCCGTTACACCAAGTTTACGTTTGCTCTTTTCAACCAGTTTAACGGAAATGGTTGTTATATTGTTTTTAGTACTGGTTTCCGACATACCCACATTCGTGTATATGCTCTGAACTTCAGGGATGCTTCTGATTATTTTTTCAGCCTGCATAGTAATCTGGTTGTTCTGATACAAGGTTACCTGCGGGTTCATATCCAGCGTCACGGTGTATTCTCCCTTATCGGTATCCGGCATAAAGGCAAACCCGATAAATCCTGTCGGAATCAAGGCAAACGAAGCAAAAAACAGGATCAATGTTGCTCCAAGTATGGTTGCTTTATGTTTTAATCCCCAACCCAGCACATTTCCGTACCAGTTTTTTACCGAATCAAAGGTGCTTTCGATAAAGCGGGAGAAGCGTCCTGAAAGTGTAGGACGACTATCATCAGGCATGTTTCCAAAGCGTGACATCAAAAGTGGCGTTACGGTAAAAGATACCAATAAACTACACATGGTAGCAATTACAATCGGAATAGCAAACTCTTTCAGAATATTCCCGATCAATCCGCCACTAAGTCCCATGGGAAGGAATACCACCACGATTACCAAGGTTATGGCCATGGCAGTAAACATAATCTGTTTACAACCATCGATAGCTGCCTGCCATTTGGTTTTACCCATTTCCATGTGTCTGAACATGTTTTCGATCACCACAATGGAGTCATCCACCAGAATACCTACTACCAGCGAGAGGGCCATTAAAGACATCATATTCAGAGTGAACCCCAGCATATACATGCCAATAAACGCTGGTATGATAGAAAGCGGTACGGCAACCATAACAATCAAGGCGCTACGGATATTGTGCAGGAAGATAAAACAAAAAATGGCAACAATCAAAATAGCCAGAATAAGGTCTTCTACCACTCCATCTGCAGAAGCACGGGTAAAAATCGAATCATCCGTTGCAATTTCAAATTTCACGTGGTTTGCTGCATATTCTTTTTCAATAGCTTTCAACTCAGCTTTGGCCAAATCGGATACTTGTACGGCATTGGCATCACTCTGTTTCTGAATCGAGATACCAATAGCATCTTGTCCATCGATACGGTTAATCAGTTTCTGTTCGGCTGTGCCGTCTTCAACTTCGGCTACATCCATTACTTTCACATTACCACCGTTAGGGGTGGTGGCAATGACCGTATTGCGGAGTTCGTCCAGGCTTGCGTATTTTGCTGCCAGACGAACGGAGTATACTGAGGCTTTGTTTTCCACATTACCTGCGGGAATTTCCATGTTTGCATACTGGATAACAGACAATACCTGCATAATGGACAGCTTATAGGCTTTCAGTTTCTCTGCGTCGATGTTCACCTTTATTTCGCGTTCTTTTCCTCCACTCATCTTTACGGCTCCAACTCCAGGAAGTTTAGCCAGCCTGGATTGAATTCTGTCTTCCACTAATTTATAAAACTGTGTGGATGGCAATGTGGAAGAAGCAGCTACGGTCAGGATAGCTTTTTCGTCGAGTGCTATTTTATTGATAGACGACTCTTTGACTTCTGACGGAAGGTTCGATTTTATGGCTGATATTTTGCGTTGGGCTTCCTGAACTGCGAGGTTGGCATCAGATCCTGTATTCAGTTCTATAGAGATAACCGAAACGCCTTCCATGGACGTTGAACTGATTTTTTTTAGGTTTTCAAGTGTGGAAAGGGCATCTTCAATTTTTTTAGTCACCGTAGTTTCCACTTCTGATGCTCCGGCACCCGGATAAACAGTTTGAATGGTGAGCATGGGTAACTCAAACTTAGGCAATAAATTAAGGTTGAGTTGCTTGAATGATATTAATCCTCCGAGTGCCAGCAGCGTGAAAATTACGCCGATTATCAAAGGTTTCTTTATTGAGGTTTCTACTATATTCATGTGTGAATTATTTTTTTTATTGTCACATGGAACTCGTCACGTCAGAACGGGACGAGTTTCATAATAAAATAGTTGGATTAAATTAATTGATGACAGAAACTTTGGAACCTTCGGTTAAGTTGATTTGTCCATTGGTAACCACTTTGTCGCCCTGTGCCAGTCCTGCAACCACTTCCAGATCTGAACTAAAGCTGCGACCGGTGGTAATCTTTACCAGTTTGACTGAATTGTTGGTAACGACATATACCGAAGGATCTTTTACGCTGCTCACAATGGCATCGCGGGGGATCATCAATGCTTTTCCGCTTTTACCCATATTCACGCTTACGTTGACATAAGTCCCGGCTTTCAACTTATCTTTACCGGTATTTGAAATCAGTACTTCGACAGGATAGGTATGTGAAGCACTTGCTTTGGGGCTGATATTTGATATTTTCCCTTTATAGTCCGCATCCGGATGTACATCGGTAGTAACACTGATCTGCTGTCCCTGATGAAGCTGGTAGGCAGTCGACTCGGAAACGTCCAGAACAACTTTAAGTTCCGAAATATCGGCAATTCCTGCAATCACTGTGCCTGCAACCACATATGCTCCAAGTTCAGTTGTTTGAGACGTAATATATCCGCTGAAAGGAGCTATAATTTTTGTGTCATCCCATTGTTTTTTTGCATTTTCAAGTTGAATGGCTGCATTTTCATAGGCTAATCTTGTGTCACGTAATTGTATGTCGGAAACTGCATCTCCTTTGCGTAATGCCTCATATCGGGTCAAATCTTCTTTACATTTATTGTAAGTTAGTTTAGCATTTTCATATGCCAGACGTTTGTAAGTATCATCTATTTTAGCCAGAACTTTTCCTTTAGCAACAAAATCACCCATTTTGAAACTAACCTTTACTATTTTACCCGAACCTTCGGAAGCAACATTCACTTCTTTACTGGCCTGAGCTGTTCCTACCAATTCCAGATTTCCATTGGTTTCTTTCATTTCGGTTGAAACGACTGTTACAGCTATATTTGTTTCGGCTGTTTTGACCTGTTTGCGGTCGTCGATTACCTTTTTGTTGGATGCCAGTGTTAAAGCCATAACTCCGACTAGTGCAATTGTTACTCCTGCAATGATGATTGTTTTCTTTTTCATCTTGTTTGTTTTTTTCAGAACTTGTTGGTTTATTGTTGGATTAAGTTGTTTATTTCACCGTTTAACGACATGATTTTTAATTCGGAATCTTTAAAGTTATAGAGGGAAGTCAGGTATCCGTCCTGTGCATTACTAAGGCTGGTCTCGTCCTGTAGCAGGCTACTCATTGTAACTACCCCTTCTTTGTATTTCAAACTTGTTTCCTGATACACTTTTTCAGCCAGACTCAGGTTTTGTTTCTGACGTGTCACGTTGGTTTTATTGTTATTATAGCTATTCAAAGCATTTCGGTAGTCCATACTCAATGCCTCTTTTGTATTGTTAAGTGTCAGTTGACTTTTTCTATAATCCATGTCAGCCTGTCTTGCTTTGGATCGTCGTTCAAATCCATCGAATACAGGGATCGAAAGTGTAACTGTAAAATTGGCATATGGATACCATTTATTATCGGAACTATTATTGAAATAGGTACCGAACTTACTTTGTTGTCCCTGATAAGCGGCCTGTCCGGAGAGTGATAATGAAGGAAGATAACCTGCGTTGATGAACCTTTTATTAAGACTGTTTATTTGTTTTTGAGATTCTAATAACTCAATATTTACATTTGATGAGAAATCATTTAGCAGTATTGGCTGGGTGGATAGTAATTCGGTACCAACTGTATCGGTCAGTTCAACAGGGGTGTCCAGTGGTATTTCAAGCAGGTATTTGATGGTATTCATTTGCTGTTCATAGGCAGCTTTGGTATTGCTGAGTTGTGTGTACATGTTTTCCATGTTCACGTTTACCCGGTCTATGTCAATTTGCTTTCCAATGCCAGCTTCTATCGTTACCTGAGTAATTTTTTTCAGTCGTTCGCTCCGATCAATATTGCTTTCAATCAACTTTTGTTGTTCAATAGTAGTCAGTGCAAGAGCATACATTTTAGCTACCTGAATTCCAACTTCTTCTTTTGATTTGCGGACATTCAGGTCATATGTTTCATTTGCTTTTTTTGCCAGCTTCAAGGCTGTTATTGCTGTTTGGTTGTAAATTGTCTGACTAATAGTCAATACTTCAGTTGCGCTGTATTTACTACCCATTGTAAATGGTATTTGTGTCCCCGGAGCTCCTACAAGTGATCCATCAATCATTATTGATTGTAACTTCACATTATCGGTAAAATTGGTATTCAGGTTGATCTTGGGATACAAGGATGCCTTAGCTTCGTCCTTTTTTGCATTTCCGATTTCTTTGTCAATTTTAGCTGTTTGTACATTTACATTTTTCTCAACAGCCTGCTTCACACAATCTCTTAGTGAAAGTCTAACAGGTTTGCTCGATTGTGCAAAAGCCAACGGAATAAACAGTAAATACATGGATACTGATAGAATTAGTTGTTTCATAAATTTGCTCTATTATTTTGTGGTGCAAAATTATGTTATTAAACAGTCTTTTGAGCTTTGTGCTTACCGAAATGGAGATTTTGAGTCCTGAAATGACTTTTTGGGGTACTAAAGGATGATTTGTCGAATGACAATTCTGGCAGTGTTAGCCTTGTTGATCTGTGTAAACTGATTTTAGAACCTAAATGCCTGTGGTGGATTATTTTATTCTAAGATTTTTAATTGAAGTTGAGTGTTTTGCAAAATAAAAGACGTTCGTATTGAACGTCTTGATTGGTAATAGGATTATTGATAATTGTGTTTACTTTCCGATACAGAACTTTCCAAAGATATTCCCGAGTACTTCATCATTGGTGATGGAGCCTGTTATCTCTCCCAGAAAGTGCATGCATTCCCGGATGTCCTGGGATAGGAAATCACCGGTAATGCCACTTTCCAACCCTGCAATGAC
>Ga0302167_10001510_pt1 | contig 10051 bp, 11 predicted proteins | sample I_Fen_N1_1_FD_193496 | JGI IMG/M metagenome (GOLD analysis project Ga0302167, IMG submission 193496) | Peat permafrost microbial communities from Stordalen Mire near Abisko, Sweden - I_Fen_N1_1 | ecosystem: Environmental > Terrestrial > Soil > Wetlands > Permafrost | place: Sweden: Abisko...
CGAATGGATAGCTTTCGGCGCAAACGGGCTAACTTTATATTCTCACCTAGTGTGGTAAGGATATTCTTCTGCTTTTGATTATAACTTGTTCCTTTTGATTTCATGTAATTATTGTTTGATTTTAGATCAATATCACATGAAACTCGTCTTGCTCTTGGCAATGGTGGTTTCATAACAACTGATATTTCAATACAAAAGTATATATAATATTTGATATATCATATATTACAATTTATATTTTGCTTAGAAAGAGTTCTTGTTTGTATAGCTATAAAACTCTTTAAAGAAACAAAAGCTCTCCTTTTAAAGGAAAGCTTTGTATATTCAGAAAAAAAAGTGTCTATTACTTCTTTGAAGCTTCCAACGACACTTTTCTGAACTCTTTCAATAATTTCTCCAAGTCCAGAGAACTTTTACGTGCGCGAGTACCGGCAGCTTTGTTGCCTTTCTCAATTTGCAAATTTGCATCTGTAGCCAGAGCTTCAAATTCAGTTTTGATTTTGTTTACTAATGCTTCCATTTTCTTGAATAATGTTTAGTTTATAATTGGCTGTAGGTATACAGTCTGTATATTTCCTGCAAATATAATCATTTAAGGATAATTCCAAAATATTTTATTTACATTTAAATATAAATGCAAATAAAATGTGGATTTTTATTATTTTTGCTTTGAATTTATATCTATGATCTTCATTCTACCTTATGGCTGCTCAAATTGGTGATTGAAACTCATATCTATTGACAAGATTTCTATTCACTATCACTATACCACTATCAAAACCTAAAATGGTTATAATCCCTGACAATAATATAATTGTCGGGGATTTTTTCTTTAGAATCTAATACCCAAAAAGTATGGTTTACGTTATCTTTAATCTGTTTTGGAATAATATAGTATAACAGTTGCATATTTCACAAATATCGACTACTTTTGTGAAATAAAACTCAAAAATATATGACTCAATCAACTGATAATAAAGTAATAGAGTTCCTTAAATATAGGACAAGGGGTAAAATATGTTTTTTGGATGATTTTGCTTCAATTGGTAGCCCTGAATCAATCAGAAAGAGCCTTTCTGTATTGGTAAAAAGAGGTACACTTGTACGTTTGACTCAAGGCATCTATTTATATCCAAAAATCGATGCCGAATTTGGTATTTTGTATCCATCTGTTGATGATGTATGCAAGGCTATAGCCAAAAGAGATAAAGCAAGGATTCAACCTACTGGCGTATTTGCACTTCATAGTTTGGGTCTGTCGACTCAAATACCAGTGAATGTGGTTTATCTGACTGACGGCATTCCACGTAAGATAAAATACGGAAACCGTTTTATCAAGTTTAAGAAAACTGCTCCAAAAAATTTATCGATGAAAGGAAAAGTAAGTGGTTTGGCAATCGCAGCTTTAAAACAATTAGGTAAGAATGGGATTACACCTGAAGTGCAACTTCAACTTGCTAAAGCACTGAAAAAAGAATCCCCTGAGAATATAAAACATGATATTCAATTAGCACCTGAATGGATTTCAAAACTGGTATTATCACTCGTAAACTAAACTATACAGGAAATGAATTGGACTGATTTATCTAAATCCAGACGAGTTGAATTGTTGAAGCTTCTCGAAAACAGAACAGGTTTAAATGCCAAATCAATTGAAAAAGATTGGTGGGTTACATTGGCATTGAAAGCCCTTTTTAGTGGTTCTTATGCTTCACATTTGGTTTTCAAAGGAGGAACATCGCTCAGTAAATGCTGGCATTTGATTGATCGATTTTCAGAGGATATTGATTTAGCAATTGATAGAGAATTTCTAGGTTTTGCAGGAGATTTGACGAAAAGAGAAATTGGCAAGAAACTTCGTAAAGCATCCTGTACTTTAGTAAGGGGAGAATTGAGAGAAGAAATTGAAAAATTCATTTTAGATAGAGGCATCGATAAAGAGCAATTTACTTTGGATGTAAATATCACTGCAGAAAGCAATGTAGATCCTGAAACGCTATTTTTACATTATGAATCTGTTTTAGATAATTCGGATTATATTTTTAATACCGTAAAAGTAGAAATAGGCTCTCGATCGCTAATGGAACCATCTGAAGGTGTTGCAATTAAATCAATTATAGGTGAATTACTTCCAACGGCTGATTTTGCAGATCCCGATTTTGTAGTACAAGCTGTTTTGCCCAAAAGGACATTGCTTGAAAAAGCATTTTTATTACATGAATTATTTCAAAGTGGAACGGTTGTAAAAGATGTTAATAGAATGTCCAGGCATTTATACGACTTAGAAAAGTTGATGGACAGTAAATACTGCGAAGATATATTAAGCGACAGTATTTTGTACAACGAAATCATCAAACATCGCGAACAGTTTACTTCTATGGCCGGAGTTGATTATTCGACACATCAACCACAAACAATACGTTTCGTTCCACCAGATTCAGCATTGAAAGATTGGGAAAAAGATTATTTGCTTATGCAAGAAAATATGATTTATGGCGAATCGTTAAGCTTTAAAAATCTTATAGAGCGAATTCGTGAGCTAAATGAGAGATTTAAAGCTGTTACATTATAACAATTTATGTTTTATACCACCTCAGTCAGCTTTAAACTGACCAATACGATATGAAACATAACTATCTAAACTATTATTTCTTCACCAAATGGCTCAATTCCGGATTGTTCCTGATGCGTTCCATCTCATCCACGATAATCTGAGCCACTTCTTGTTTGATTCGATTATAATTTTTTGTCAATTTCTTGTTTCATGTTATCGTTGCCTTCGCCATCTACAAACGAAGCTATTTCGGGTATCATCTTGTAGGCTTTTGTTTCGGCAGCTACTTTAGCGTTATCTACTACAATTTCAGCATGAAAGATTTTCTGTTCGATGCGTTCCTCAAAATTATCGGAGACAGCTCCCACAAAAACACCTTGAGTCAGGTTACTGATTTTTGAAGCCGGAATAAGACTATCCAGCTGAGTGCTTAATGAGGTGGATTTATCTTGTCGATTGATAGTCATTGATTGGCGCAGTTGTAGCACTTTCCCAAAACGGTCGGATAAGTTCTTGGCTGTTTCGCCCACCACTTGTCCACTGAAAATGTTCCCAACTGTATTTTGAATCACTTTTGCCTCCTTGTCTCCATAATCCCTATTCAATTGGCTGTAGTCTTGAAATCCCAGACATACAGCCACTTTGTTGCTACGGGCGGTAGCAATCAGATTATCCAGTCCACGAAAATAAATCGTTGGTAACTCATCAATGATAACGGAACTTTTGAGTTGGCCTTTTTTGTTGATCAACTTTACAATACGGCTGTTATATAATCCAAGTGCTGCCGAATAAATACTTTGCCGATCGGGATTATTGCCCACACAAAGTATTTTGGGTGCTTCGGGGTTATTGATGTCGAGGGTAAAATCATCACCAGTCATTACCCAATAGAGTTGAGGTGAAATCATACGGGACAGTGGAATTTTGGCAGATGCAATTTGTCCTTGAAGCTGATCTTGCGCTCCACCTTCCCATGCATCCATAAATGGTGATAGGTAATTTTCAAGATCAGTGTATGAAGTCAGAATAGTAAAAGTATCGGAATACTTCTTATTCAAAAACTCAATGGCATGTGGAAAGGTGCAATACTTTCCGTCCATATAAATCTTTAAATACCAAATAATGGCAGCCAATAGAATAATCGGCGATTCCACGAAGAAATCTCCTTGCTTTTGTATCCAACTTCGGTTCAGGTTAAGCATGATGGTATAAGCACTCTCGTAAGCATCGCTAATATCTGTCATAAAGGTAGGGTTAATCGGATTGCAGCGGTGACTCTTTCTTGGATTGTCGAAATTGATGATATAAAATTTAGGAGCTACTTTGTACTTGTCACGGTGTTTCAGTAAATGATTATACGCAATGGTCGATAAGTCGTCGAACTTAAAATCATAGATATACATGGCAAAGCCTTTTTCTATTTGTTGTTTAATAAAATTGTTGACCACCGCATACGACTTGCCACTTCCGGGAGTTCCCAACACGATGGTAGCCCGAAAAGGATTGACGATGTTGATCCAACCATCCCATTGTTTCTTTTTGTACCAGAATTTGGTAGGCAAATTGACGGAATACTCATTCTCCATTAATTTTGTTTCCTGCATAAAGCTTTCATTCTCGTTGTTGAATACATCGTCCATCAGGCTATTTTTCAACAATCGACTCATATATAAACCAGCCATCATCATACAAACATACCCAATTGTCAAGGTGGAGATATAAAAAGCCACGTTTGCCAGTATGGGTAATGGTAAAGAAAGTATCCACCAATTCAGGAAGAACAGTTGAGTTCCAATAATCAGCAGAACATTGATTTTAGTCCAGGAGATTTTTTCTTCTTTCACTCCTTTAGTGCCTAAGCAAGACAATGCCAGAAAAACGACTGCGAACAACTTTGTCCACAGGATAGAAGAAAACAACCCTCCAGTTTGCTGAAAACCCAATAGGATTTTGTTCAATGTTTCGAGAGTCAAGTTCCACTGTTGGAAAGCTTCATAGCAGTACCAGTAAATATTTATTAGTACGAACAATATACTGATGGCTCGCATAAATTCCATGACTTTTGCCAAGCCCCTTAAATCATCTTCTTGTTGCATAATATTTTTAGTTTTAAATTTATGTGCATGTTATTTGTTTTGTTGGCTTTGTTAAGTCGGCTTCTTTCGCTTTTTCTTCTTTCTCATTCTACGGATAAAGGCTTCTTCTTCCGAATCAGTTCCATTGTTCGTCTCCATACTGAATAAATTGAGAGACTCATTGATATTTTCATCATCGTTCTGAGTTTTAAAATCAGGCTTGACAGTGTGTCCGATATTATTTGTCTGTTGCTTTGACCGACCTTCATGATTCTCTTTAGTTGAAGTGAAAAGCTCATTAAAAACATTTGCAGAGAACTCCTTACCCAATCGAGAGCCATTAAGCACGCATTTGTTTTGTTGGTCAATAAACGTTACTCCATAAATACGCCCTGCATCATTTTTTCGAAATACGACATTAATTCTGTTAGCAGCCAGTTGCTTTTCAAACTCGGTCCGATTTCTGGGTGATTTCATAGTTTTTGTCAGTACGATTTTGCATCGGTCTTTCAATCGTTTTTGCCTAATGATTTCTCCGGATTGTAACATTCGTTGTTGCAAGGTTTCATATCCTACTGACTTGCCAAACAAAGACGATTTGAAAGCTTTTCCAATCCGTTCTCCTTTGTCATCTATTGCAGAATACATCAAACCGTTAAACACCTTATCGGCTGTTCCACCTTTGATTTCTTCAACAGTAATATGATACAATGATAATAAAGCTTTGTATTCACCCATAGTCTGAAAAAGATAGGATTTCACTAGCGGTCGGATAACTCCTGCTATCTGTCCTTTCAAATTATTTTCCCCATACGCTATTCCTTTTATTGAGAGTTCCGGTTGTTTTTCCTTCTTATCAGCCGGTATCAAATGATACTTCTGTTCGATGTTCCGACAAATCTCCATGGATTTACGGAATTCGAAATTGTGATCCAGTTTCTTTCCATTCTCGTCCACCCGAACCGAAACAATATGCAGGTGGTGACGGTCAATATCCTCATGTTTGTACACGATAAAAGGTTGGTTGCCATAACCCAGTTTTTCCATATATTCTTGTGCTATCTCCGAAAGCTGGTCATCCGTCAAAACATCCTTCGGGTGAGGATTCAAAGAAATATGCAGAATAGGGTTTTCGGTTTTTTGGTTAGCTGCCAGATAAGGTTCAAACGAGCGCATACAAACACCTACCGTATAATTCCCATTCCGTGGCTCTATCATCCGACTAGTAAGAATAGCTTTCCCTTTTTGCTCATCTACCTTGGTTTGATTGTAGGCTAATGCTCCAAAAATTGAACTACCCGAACTGATTTTTGCTACCATTTTTTAGGGTTATTTCTTAGTATTGGTATCACGTGTTGTTGATTCTGCATTCGTTGAACCATATATCTTCACTTCAAATTCTTGTGTCAGGTCGATAATCTGACGGTTCAATACGACCAGTTCAAGGGTTGCTTTCTCCAATTTGGCCAGATAGTAAAGGGCTTTTTTTTCCTCAAAAGCAAACTTTATGGACTTTACCGCCTGATTATAATTGACTCCAATGGCACGGAACTGCGAGTGAAAAGTTGTCAATCGCATGTAATAATCCATTTCTGCCTTATCTAATTTGACTACCCGAATAGCTTTATCGAAGATGCAAGCGGTGATAAAATGTGCTTTTACCTTCATTCCTGACTCATCAAAGCGAGCCAAAAATGCGGCATGTTCAGTTTCATTGAAACTTATGGAGTAACGAAATATGGCTGGGTCGCTTTTCGGAATCCTCCCTGCTTTGGATTTATGCGGCACTTTATTCTCTTTTTTGTTCATATCCGTTGAATTCTACTTTTGAGCTATTTGCTCCATAACTACTCTTCAAAAGCACCGACTTCGGAGGATGCTTTTTCCCCCTGAAAGGGCAAGTCATTTTGAGCAGCTGAAAGAATTTCAAGCAGCTCAAAATACAACTTGCCATTTGCTAAGTGCAAATACCATTAGCGTTATTGAGTGCCTATTGACCTTATTGAAATTCTCTTCGTTCATGACAGCGCAAAAGTACTTCCTACTTCTGAACTGTACCATAGATGGTTATAAGACAAAAGGGGACTGCGTATGCCAAACGAAGACAGTTTGAAAAAGAGGGTGGTTTAATGTCTTTATTTGTAGAAATATTGATTTAAATCTTTCTTGAAAACAAAAAATCAGGTATGATTGAAAAAGGTTTTTAAATATTGAAAACTTGATTTCATGACAACATGCATTCTTGAAACCATGACACCAAGAAGTCTTGAAGCCATGAAATCTTGAAATCATACATTCTTGAATTCATGAATGCCTTAGTGGAATAAATTAACCCAGAATTAAAAACATAAAAAATGATTGAACTGAAAAAAGAAACCTTGTTTGTTGCCTTCTCAACCCAAAAGGGTGGAGTTGGCAAAACTACTTTCACCGTATTAGCGGCGAGTTACCTGCATTACCTCAAAGGGTACAATGTGGCTGTGTTGGATTGCGATTTTCCCCAACATAGCATTAATGCCATGCGAAAACGGGATACACAACAAATAGAGCTGGATGACTTTTACAAGCTTACTGCCTATAACCAATTCAAGCGATTGAATAAAAAAGCCTATCCGATTATTTGCTGTTCACCCGAGGATGCCATCGCCTCTGCTAATAGCTTTTTAGCTTCCTCCGCTGTAGAATTTGATGTGGTGTTTTTTGACTTGCCCGGGACAGTGAATAGTGTCGGGGTCTTGCAATCTTTGGCAAACATGGATTACATTTTCACACCCATTATTGCAGACCGCTTGGTGTTGGAAAGTTGCCTTTCCTTTGCCCTTTCGGTCAATGAGTTGCTGGTCAATAATACAAGCTTGCGACTGAAAGAACTTCATCTTTTCTGGAATCAGGTAGATGGCCGTGAAAAGACTGATTTGTATGAAATCTATGAAAAATCCATCCATGAATTTGGACTACCGCTACTCCGCACCTTTATCCCTGACACCAAACGCTACAACAAGGAATTATCCGTAAATCGGAAACCCGTGTTTCGTTCCACCTTATTCCCAGCCGATAAACGATTGATAAAAGGCAGTCATCTTGAAGAGTTACTAATTGAAATTGCTCACATCATCAAACTATAAATCCCATGGCAAAGCAAACTACTATTCCCAAAGTGGACGAGGATTTTATGCGGGAAATGATTTCGCAGGGTTTTCCCAGTAAAAAAGAAACTTCGATCGAAAATGACCTCTCGGTTATCAAAGAAGATGAAACGAGCATGGAAAATTCTAAGTATAAAGAATCACCCACAAGAAAACGAAATGCCCAAACGGACTATCGTAAGACCTACTTTGGAAAAGTAGACCTTTCCGATAGGCAAAGTATTTATATCTCCCGAAACACACACTTGACCCTTTTTAATGTCGTCAATATGATAGGTGGACACAAGGCCACCATTAGCAGTTATGTGGAAAATATTATCCTCCAACATCTGGAAAGCCACAAAGAAGAAATCAATAACCTGTATGAAATTCAATACAAAAAACCTATACAATAATGATAAAACTATTGATAATATCCTCCATTCTATATCTCGTTTGGGTACTACTTTATCTGCGACGAACCCGAATAAAAAGGTTCTTTTATCCAAAGGCTAACTTACCAATTAAACCTCAAATTTATCTCAATGATGACGATGTGATGGGTAAAACAAAAATGCTCATGAGCCATATTGCGACAAACGATGACAGCCTGAGACAGATTGAGAAATCGGTTGAAATCGCCATTACATTTGAGGCGTCCAATGAAATATCGAAGTCGGCTATGTTGAAAGACAGTGAATTGGACAGTGCATTTTCCAACTCGCCCGAACCAATGGATTTGGATATTGAATGTGAGTATGAGGAAGTCGAATTGCAGGAGGAGGAAGATTTGAATTGCTTTATAGACGATGAGCTTACTGAGCCCGCTACCGGTATTCAATATGATGAGATGGAAAATTTGATTCAGGTCATGCAACAAACTAGTATCTCACAAGAAGCAGAACTCATAGCAGTAAACACGATTCAACAGATGAATCAAACGGAGCTATTCCAGCTAATGGTCTCGCAAATTGAGGGTGGCAAGGAACGAGTCACTGAAATGATGAACAAGTACAATCCGGATGCTTTGGAAATAAAGCCAGTGATTGCTGAAAGTGGCAATCATGATTTTGAGAAATTCGAGATAAACAATTTTTTATAAGCACCTAATCACAGACATTTTAAAACTCATTATATGACTAACAAAAAAGTATTTCTAACTGTAGCCTGCTTAGTGGCTACTTATGTATCGGTTCAAGCTCAGGGAAATGGTTCGGGTGGTATCACCGAGGCTACCACCATGATAACTTCCTATTTCGAACCGGCTACCAAGTTGGTCTATGCCATCGGAGCCGTTATCGGTTTGATAGGTGGCATGAAAGTGTACAGCAAGTTTTCTTCGGGTGATCCAGATACCAGCAAGACGGCAGCCTCATGGTTTGGAGCGTGCATCTTCCTGATTGTGGCGGCTACCGTTTTACGTTCTTTTTTCCTGTAAGGTCATGGCAGATTATCCAATCAATAAAGGTATCGGCAAGTCGGTAGAGTTCAAAGGACTGAAAAGCCAATACCTTTTTCTCTTTGCAGGTGGGCTACTGGGCATTTTTGTGCTCTTCGTCATTTTGTTTATGACAGGAATCGGTCAATGGTTTTGTATCGGTTTTGGCATCATTGCATCTTCGGTTCTTGTCTGGCAAACCTTTGACCTTAATCGCAAATACGGTGAATATGGACTAATGAAGTTGAGTGCTGTTAGGAGCCATCCAACATATTTACTCAACCGCAAGCGGTTTCCCCGATTATTTAAACACATCCATAAAAAACAACTATGAGAAATACATTAAAAGCTACAACGCTGGAAAGCAAGTTCCCAATTTGGGGCGTGGAAATGGGTTGTATTATTTCGAAGGATGCCGATATAACGGTAGCCTTCAAAGTGGAACTTCCCGAACTATTTACGGTAACAGCGAAGGAATATGAAGCGATTCATTCTTCGTGGACAAAAGCTGTAAAGGTACTTCCTGATTATTCCATCGTACACAAACAGGATTGGTATATCAAGGAACAATATGAACCGGAAATCAAACAGGATGAAATGAGTTTTCTTTCCCGAAGCTTTGAACGACATTTCAATGAGCGTCCCTATCTGAATCATACCTGTTACCTCTTTCTGACCAAGACCACCAAAGAGCGTTCACGAATGCAAAGCAACTTTTCAACCTTGTGTCGCGGTTCGATTATTCCTAAAGAGCTTCGGGATAAAGAAACCATAGAGCGTTTTTTGGAAGCTGTCGGACAATTTGAAAGAATAGTAAATGATGGCGGATTTATTTCCCTTACCCGATTGAACACCGATG
>Ga0302167_10001511_pt1 | contig 10046 bp, 7 predicted proteins | sample I_Fen_N1_1_FD_193496 | JGI IMG/M metagenome (GOLD analysis project Ga0302167, IMG submission 193496) | Peat permafrost microbial communities from Stordalen Mire near Abisko, Sweden - I_Fen_N1_1 | ecosystem: Environmental > Terrestrial > Soil > Wetlands > Permafrost | place: Sweden: Abisko...
GATTTGAGAAGCTATTGTCAAATATATATGCACACGAAAAATTATTAAATACAGTAATAAAGGAAATGAAGTTAAAAGAAGAGAAAGAATTGCTTGAAATTATCAAAGTAAAGTATATACGCCGTAGGTTAGACTTAGCTTATACATTTAGGAATAAGTATATTGGAAAAGAACAGTATGATGAGCTTAAGAAATATAATGCTTTATCAAAAAAAGATAAAATACTGTATTACAGAATTAAAATTCCAATACTAGATATTTCAATAAAATTAATAAAGAGAGTTTTAGTGTTTTAAAAGAAAATTATTTATTGAATTATTTATGAATGGTTTAAATGAATTAAAATACGTAGGAATACTACTATTATGGCAGGCATTTAAGGAAGGTGAATTTATGAAAGAAAATGTTAATGAAATTATATCGGATATTGAATGTTGTGGATGTTATACTTGTGAATCAACATGTCCAGTTAATGCAATAAGAATTCAACCTAATTCAGAAGGATTTTACATGCCAAGTGCTGATGAAACCTGCATTCATTGTGGTTTATGTGTAAAAAGATGTCCTGTATTTAATTTTAAGTGTGAAAATAAAGAGGATTATCAAGTTTATGTAGGATGGTCTAATAACGTAAATATTCGTATGGATAGTACATCAGGAGGAATATTTTCGGAATTAGCTTATAAAATTATGGATAATAATGGATATGTATGCGGAGCAGTTTATGATGATAAATGGAATGTTAAACATATTGTTACAAATAACATTGGTGATATTCCTTTATTGAGGAGTTCAAAATATGTCCAAAGTAGAATTGAAAATTGCTTTCTTTTAATAAAAGAGAAATTAGAATTAAACAAAGTTGTTATGATTGTAGCGACACCCTGTCAAATAGTAGGACTTTATAATTATCTTGATAAAAAGTATGAGAATTTGTATACAGTAGATTTTATTTGTAGAGGTGTAAATTCACCTAAAGTTTTCCGGAAGTTTCTTGATTTACTAGAAGACAAATATAAAAGTAAAGTTTCTTATATAAAGTTTAAAAATAAGAAATATGGATGGAATAGATTCGCAACAAAAATAAAATTTGAAAATGGAAAAACTTATATAAAAGATAGATATACTGATAGATTTATGAAAGGATATCTTGAATATAATTGCTTTATGAGAAATTCATGTTATAACTGCAAGTTCAAAGACTTTCCTAGAATTGCTGATATTACGTTAGCAGATTTTTGGGGTGTAGAAAATTATGTTGTGAATATAAAAAGTTATGATGGTGTTTCAATGATCATGACTAATTCAGTTAAAGGAGAAAAGCTATTCAAAAAAATCACTAATAGTATTTACAAAGAACAACTGAAATTTGATGACTTTATAAAAGGTGATCCTACGATATTAGAAAGTCCTAAAAAGACTAAAAACAGAGACGACTTTTTATCTAGACTAGACAGAGAGGATTTTACAAATCTACTTAATAGCTTCATCCCAAAGAATGGATTGAAAAAGCAATTTAAAATTGACATACTTGATGCATACCAGTATATTCGATTAGTTATAAAAAGAAGGAAGTATAATAAATGAAGTTACTAAATATTCAGATGTTAAACACTTTATGGCTTAGAGTTGTAAAAAAACAAAATAAAGTAATTTGCTATAAAGGTACGAAATTAATCATTGATAAGACAAGTAAAATAAATGTTAAGGAAAGGCTTAAATTAAATGATCATATGGTTAAAAATAATGGTCGTACTACCATTTTAAGAATGGATGAAAATTCAGAGTTAGTTGTTGGTAAATTTTCAGTATTCTATGGTGGAGATATTATTTGTTTTAAAAATTCTAAACTTGAAATAGGAAGCGGTTTTTTCAATTCAAATATAAAAATCAGGTGTACTGAATCAATAAAAATAGGGCAAGATGTTGCTATTTCACATAATGTTACAATTATGGATTCAGATTCACATGAGCTAACAAATGAAGGGTATAAAAAAACAAAACCAATTAACATAGGTAATCATGTTTGGATTGGTAGCCAAGCTATGATTCTAAAGGGAGTTAACATTGCTGATGGTGCAGTGATAGCAGCAGGTTCTATTGTGACCAATGATGTACCAAGTAATTGTCTTGTAGCAGGTGTACCAGCTAAAATAATTAAAAAAGATGTTACTTGGAAATAATCTGCATCAAGTTGAGCAATCAGAGAAAAATTTCAAGAAGTTAATTCAGAAATCAAAATATATATGGGTAACTAAGAAAAGAAGATTCTGTAAATTTAGCAAAATGGTTCATGAAATAATTAAGATTAAGCAAAAATGAGTAGATAGTTTCTTAATTGAACTACTACTCATTTTTATTCTTCATATATAAAATAATGGATTTTTTTAATTGTTGAAGTTTCATCAAATACATAATAATATATTCCACCTATATTTTTACCATTACCATCTTCATCTCTTGGAAATCTATCTTGTAATAAGGTCTGATCTTTTAATGAATTTAAATTTATAGCAAGTGAAAGTATTTCAGAGGATTCTAAATTAGTATGAACAAGAGGAAGTAATTCATCTAAAAAAGAAGGATATTTGATTAATGAAATAGTTTTGAATTTGTTAATTAATTCATTCAATACAGTTCTATGTCTATTGCTTCTCTCAAAATCGCCGCCATCTGTATACCTTATTCTACAATAAGCCAAAGCTTGTGTTCCATCAATTTTTTGAAACCCTGAAGTAGTAATATTAGGCGAATTAGTACCATTTAGATCATTCAAATTGCTTATATAATCATTTATATACTTAAGTTCATCAATAGTTATATCTAATGTGATTCCACCAATATCATCTATTATTTTAGGTAGCGAAGAAAAATTCACACTAACAAATTGATCTAAATTTAAATTGAAATTTTCATTGAGAGTTTTAAGTGCAAGTTGTGGTCCACCAAAAGCATAAGAATGATTTATTTTATCTTTTTTCTCTTTAGTAGGAATTACAACATAAGAGTCTCTTATTATTGAACTTAGTTTTAGTTTACTATGTTTATTATCAATTGTTAATATCATAATACAATCTGAGCGCCCTACAGTTCCTTCAGTTTCATCTATCCCCAAAAGGGCTATATTTATTATATCATTATTTTGTACTATAGTATCTTCCTTTTTTGAACTACCTTCTCTTTCTATGATATCTTCTTTAATATTAAGATCACTTTTATTAATATCTACCTTATTAATTTTACTTAAGTATGTATTTATTCCAATTAAAAATCCTATGATAAATAAAACAAATATGGAAATTATAGATAAAACAAATGTTTTAAAAAGAATATTACTTTTTTTATCTACAATATCTGTATTTAAAATTTTATTAGTTTCTAAATATTTATTATTTTTAAACAATTTAATACCCCTCAATAGCAATATTAATAAAAGTATATGCAAAATTAGATTAAATATGTAAATACTTACAAAATATTTAAAAGTAGTTTGGTATTATTTACATAAGTATCGGAATATAATATAAATATAAAGTAAACATTTAAGATATTATGTGAGATAGAACTTAGATTAATAATTTAAGCAAAACAAAATTTATAATAGGTGAAAGTTGGGATAATGGGTGATAAAAATACTTATAATTTATTGTTTAGTAGTATTTATTATATTGTGGTTCTTTCATGGAGCACATAAGAAATGGTGATAATCTTAAAATAGATACTTATGGGATATAGACATCCATAAGTAACTTCTGCTAATTTTTATTTAACACTTAAGAATAGACAAGCTGAAGTATAGGATGAATTTTTATAAATCATCTTCAAATTATGTTGAAACTATTTAAAGATGATTTATTTATTTTGGGAATATAAAATATTAAATAAAAACATATAGCCAAAAATTAAGATAACATTTATACTTAGGAAGTATACTATTATTTATAATAGTTGTAATTTAAGGGGGGCATAAAATGAAAAAGGTAAAAATAGCACTACTAGGATTGGGGAATGTTGGTCGTGGTGTTTGGATGATTTTGAATTCTAACAAAGAAGAAATCATGAAAAGATGTGGATATGAAATAGAAGTGGCAAAGGTTCTTGTAAGAGATAAGAATAAGCCAAGAGGAGTAGAAATTCCAAATGAGCTTGTAACTACAGATTTTAACGAAATATTAGAAGATGATAGTATTAAAATTGTTGTTGAAGTTATGGGTGGAATTGATCCAGCAAGAGAATACATGATCAAATGCATGGATAAGAAAAAGCATATAGTAACTGCAAATAAAATGTTACTTGCAACTGGTGGCGATGAGCTTTTTGAAAAGGCAGATGAAAAGGGTATAAAGTTTAATTATGAAGCAAGTGTAGCTGGAGGAATTCCAATTATAAAAGGAATAGATGAGAGTCTTACTGCGAATAAAATAGAAACTCTTTATGGTATCGTAAATGGTACAACAAATTATATTTTAAGCAAAATGGAACTTGAAGATGCTGATTTTGATGATGTTTTAAAAGAAGCTCAAGAAAAGGGTTATGCAGAAGCTGATCCAACATCAGATATTGAAGCATATGATGCTCAATATAAATTAGCAATACTTGCATCATTAGCCTTTGGGTCAAAAATAGATGTAAAGAATATATATAGAGAAGGTATTACTAAAATTGGAGCAGTTGATATGAAGTATGCCAAAGAATTTAAGATGGCCATTAAATTACTTGCAATTGCAAAGGAAGTTAGTGGGAAGGTAGAACTTAGAGTTCATCCTACAATGATTCCTAAAAAGCATCCACTTGCAAATGTTTATGATTCATATAATGCAGTATTTATAAAAGGAAATGCAGTTGGAGATTTAATGTTTTATGGAAAAGGGGCAGGAGATCTTCCAACAGGTAGCGCTATAGTAAGTGATGTTGTTTCAATTGTAAGGAGTAATGTTGATACAGAAAATCCTAATCCAGTAGTAAAGAATAACTTATGGAAAAGAGAAATTTTAGATATGGGTTCTGTTGAAAGCAAATTTTACATAAGAGCTACTGTACTAGATGAATCAGGAGTTCTTGGAGAAATAACAGCAATACTTGGAAGACACAATGTAAGTATTCGCTCAGTAATACAAAAGGGTGATGAAGAAGAGGGTCAAGTAACCATTGTATTAGTTACTCATAAAACAAATGAAGCTCAAATAAACAGTGCAATTAAAGAAATTACAGATTTAAAATCAGTTCATAAAATAGATAATATAATAAGAATAGAAGATTTTAAATAGGCCATAGAATTTATATTGAGTATTTAGAAAACATATAACAATAGAATAAAGGTATACAGCAAAACGAAGAGTAAATAAGCAGTAGTTTATTTACTCTTCGTTTTATTTGGAGATGTTATGAATATTAAATAAATAAGTGAAAGTATACAGAGTAACAATAAAATAGGAATAATTCACACAGACTTGATTGAAGGTTTTACTTTATCTGAAGAAATGGTAGTTCCAGGAGTATCAAAGATTTTAGAAAATAAATAATACATTAAAGTTTATATGTATAGGGAAAGTGAATATAGAAATAGATAGCTAAAGAACATAGATGAAATTTTAATAATATGATAGAATGGGGTTATAAGTAAGTGGTGGAGGGATAATATTTGATTAAAGACAATTTGAAATTAAATAAAGTAATAGATTTAGAAAAATGGAGCAATTTACAAGATTCCCTTTCAGCAGTTACTAGGGTAGCAATAATTATTGTTGATTATAAAGGAAATCCAGTTACTAAGCATAGTGCTTGTCGTAGATTTTGTGAAGCAGTAAGAGCAGATTCCGAACTTGTGAAGTATTGTCAAAAGTGTGATTCTAGAGGCGGCTTAGAAGCTGTTCGTTCAAATGAACCATATATGTATTTATGTCATTATAATATAGTTGATATAGCTATTCCAATAAAAATTGATGATAAATATATTGGTGCAATTATGGCAGGACAAGTAAAGTTATGTGATGCTAATGAATCAGAATATCCATTAGAGCAAATTGTAGTGACATCTAAAAATTCAATAGCTAATAAGGCATTGGAGGATTTTAAAGAGTACTACGAAGAATTACCAGTTTTATCTTATAAGGAAGTAAAGGAAATTGCAAATATGTTATTTTCTTTATGTAACTATTTAGTTGAAGAAGCACTTAATAAAAATTTGATTTTAGATATGTATAATAAAACAGTAAAAAATGATGTTGAAATAGATTCAAATATATTGCAAGGATACACAATAAAAAATATTGAACATGCAAAAAAAGAAATATCCAATGCTATAATAGATTCTTATATTACAGAAAAACCTTCAAATAATAGTATTGATACCACAGTAAGCAGTACATTAAAACCAGCAATAGAATATATTTATAAAAATAAAAGTGAAAATGTTTCAGCTGAAAAGGTAGCTAAGATTTGCCATATTAGTTCGAGCTATTTTAGTAGATTATTTGCAAAGGAAACAGGAGAAAATTTTTCAACATATGTAGCAAAGTTAAAGGTTGAATGGGCTAAGAATATGCTAGAAGAAACAAGTATGAATATTAATGAAATAAGTGAGGAACTTGGTTTTAGTGAATCAGGATATTTTATAAAAATATTTAAAAAGCATGAGGGAGTAACACCTTTTCTTTATAGAAAGTATTGCAAGAAGTAATATACTAAGAAGTTGTTTAGAAATGATTTAAAACATTTTTTAAACAACTTCTTTTAATTTAAGCATATCCCTAAAATGACAAGTTAGTATTCTAGTACAGTTGACTTGTTATTCTTTAGCTCCTTACGCATACTTTCAATAAAACTAAGAAATACTTATAAAGTATTGTAAGTGATTAAAATTACGGTAAATTGTTTTTACATCAAAATATTACGGTTTAAAATTGTAATATTTTGATGTTTTAGTCCAATGCATTTTTTTGTAAACGATATTATAATGAAGGTAAGTTAAAAATAAAATAATTTTTCGGATGAAGGAGATAGATTATTATGAGAAAAGCATTTATATGTCCAACTAAATATGTACAAGGTGAAGATGAATTATTAAATTTAGGATATTTTGTGAAAAGTTTTGGAAAATCAGCGTTGCTAATCGCACATAAAGATGATGTAGCACGTGTTAAAAATAAATTAGATTCAACTGCTAAAAAGTTTGAAATTACTTTTGTAGAAAGTTCATTTAACGGTGAATGCTCAAGACAAGAAGTAGCAAGATTACAAGAGGTTGCTAAACAAAACAATTGTGATTGCGTAATTGGTCTTGGTGGCGGTAAAGCAATTGATACTGCTAAATGTGTTGCTGAGGGAAATGCATTAATTATTGTTCCAACTATAGCAGCAACAGATGCACCAACAAGTCATTCAGCTGTACTTTATACACCGGAAGGAGCATTTGATGATTATGCTTACTTTAAGCAAAGCCCAAGTGTAGTTCTTATTGATACAACAGTTATTGCAATGGCACCAACTCGTTTCTTAGTTTCAGGAATGGGAGATGCATTATCAACATTCTTCGAAGCAAGAGCAACTTCAAAATCATATTCTAATGTAAATGCAGGCTTGGCTTGTGGTTATAGAGAAGGTTTATGTGGACCAGCTAAAGGAACTAATACAGCATTAGCAATTGCAACTTTATGTTATGAAACACTTATTAAGGATGGAGCAAAAGCAAAAGCAGCTTCAGATTGTAATATGGTAACTCAATCATTAGAAAATATTATTGAAACAAATATTCTTTTATCAGGACTTGGCTTTGAAAGTGCAGGGTTAGGTGGAGCTCATGCAATCCATGATGGATTAACTATTTTAGAAGGATCTCATAAGTATTTTCATGGTGAAAAAGTTGCATTTGGTACAATTGCTCAATTAGTATTAGAAAATTCACCTAAAGAAGAATTAAATCAAGTATTAGATTTCTGCTTAGAAGTTGGATTACCAGTTTGTTTATCTGATATTGGTGTAGATAGTATTACAGACGAAGAACTTATGGAAGTAGCACAAAAGGCATGTATTCCAGAAGAATCAATTCATGCTATGCCTTTCCCAATAAGTGTATCAGATGTAGCAGCTGCAATTAAAACAGCAGATAAGATTGGTAAAGAATACAAAGCAAATAGAGGTATAAAATAATGAAGAAGATAATTAATAAACCAGAAAATATAGTGATGGAAATGTGCAATGGTATAGCTTTGGCACATCCTGAATTAGAATTTGTTAGAGAATGCAAGGTAATGAAAAAGAGAAATATTAATAAAAATAAAGTTACTTTAATAAGTGGAGGTGGAAGTGGACATGAACCTGCTCATGCTGGGTTCATAGGCAAAGGAATGTTAGATGCTGCCGTATGCGGTGATGTATTTGCTTCTCCATCTCAAATCCAAGTATATCAAGCAATTAAAACTACTGCTAGTGATAAGGGAACACTATTAATTATTAAAAATTATAGTGGAGATGTTATGAACTTTAAAAATGCAGCTTATTTAGCAAGTGAAGATTGTATTAATGTTGATTATGTTAAAGTAGATGATGATATTGCAGTTGAAGATAGTTTATATACTGTAGGACGTCGTGGAGTTGCTGGAACTGTATTAGTTCATAAAATAGCAGGGGCAGCAGCAGAATTAGGATTAGAGTTACCAGAAGTTAAGTCAATTGCTGAAAAAGCTATTGCAAATGTTAGAAGTTTAGGATTTGCATTTTCATCATGTACTGTACCAGCTAAAGGTACTCCAACTTTTGAAATAGCAGAAAATGAAATGGAATTCGGAGTTGGAATCCATGGTGAACCAGGAATTAAGAGAGAAAAAATAGCAACTGCTGATGAATTAGCTGAAAGAATTGTAAATGCTATCTTAAAAGATATGCACATTGAGAATGAAGAAGTGGCATTGTTAATAAATGGATTCGGTTCAACACCACTGCAAGAATTATACTTATTTAATAATTCTGTTACTGCAGAATTATCAAAGAAAAACGTTAAAATATGCAGAACTTTTGTAGGGAATTATATGACAAGTATAGATATGGATGGAGCTTCTGTATCAATCATGAAATTAGATGAACAACTTAAAGAGTTATTGTCGGAAGAAAGTGATACTCCAGCCTTTAAGGTTTCAGGACCAGTTGATTCAGTTGAATATATACCTCTAGAAGCTTGTAAGGATACAGAAGAAAAAGTATTATTTGAAGTAGAAACTTGTGAAAGTTTTGCAACTATTAATAATGAAAAAATAAACTTAAATAATATTATATATCTTATTGATAAGATGAGTGCTGTTATTATTGAAAATGAAGTTCCATTTTGTGAATTAGATTCTCATGCTGGAGATGGTGACTTTGGTATGAGTGTAGCAAAAGGTTTTAAGCAATTAAAGAGAAAATGGAAAAACATTCTTTCAGAGAAAGATTTAACTATTGGAGAATTCTTAAATGCAAGTTCTTTAGTAATAATGGAATATTGCGGAGGAGCATCAGGACCAATTTGGGGGTCTGCATTTAGAGCAGCAGGTAAAAATGTTGGAACAAAATCTGAATTGACAGTTTCAGACTTTGCAGAAATGATGCAAGCAGCTGTTAAGGGGGTTCAATCTACAGGAGAACGTTCTTTTGGAAGAGGAGCAGTAGTCGGAGATAAAACTTTAATAGATGCATTGGTTCCATGTGCTGATTCTTGGACAAACAGTGGAAAAGAAAATATTAGCTTTAAGGAATCATTTGAAATAGCAGCTAAAGCAGCTGTTGATGGTGCTAAAAAGACTGAAGAAATAGTTGCACGTATGGGTCGTGCAGGAACAGTTGGAGAGAGAAGCATAGGATATCCAGATGCAGGTGCTTCTGGATTAGGCGTTATATTTACTGAAGTTTCAAAATCAATGAAATAATAATTAGTAGATAATTAAGAACATATAGAAATAAACGACGGTATTAAGATTAAGCCTTCTCATCCACTATGAAATCCACGATAATGTTAATTAAGCATTATCGTGGATTTTTATTTATATTGTTTTGTGATATATTTTTCATGTGGA
>Ga0302167_10001529_pt1 | contig 9993 bp, 10 predicted proteins | sample I_Fen_N1_1_FD_193496 | JGI IMG/M metagenome (GOLD analysis project Ga0302167, IMG submission 193496) | Peat permafrost microbial communities from Stordalen Mire near Abisko, Sweden - I_Fen_N1_1 | ecosystem: Environmental > Terrestrial > Soil > Wetlands > Permafrost | place: Sweden: Abisko...
TCACACAAATGCTGTAATCGGGGCTAGGGATACAGTAGGCTATTTAAACATTTGAAAGATATCCGTAAAGTTTGTCATGCTGAAAGCATCTAGCCTCGAATTTTTCCAAACTATTTTCTAATACTATGCTTAGATCCTTACAGGATGACAAACTTCGCGGAAATTAGAAAAAAACTATATAGATAATCCACTTAAAACCTGCATAATAATAATAAACCTGAGGAAAATTATACGTTTTTGTTTGCTCCTGCAGGGCATTTTTTTTACTTTTAGCAAAACAAATTTTTACAATGCAAGAGACATTAAATTACATTAACGAAAACAAACAGCGTTTCGTAGATGAATTATTTGAGTTACTGAGAATTCCTTCTATTTCTGCTGATCCTGCTTATAAAGATGACGTATTGAAATGTGCAGATGTTGTCGCAGAACACCTTAAAAATGCAGGTGCTGATCATGTTGAAGTATGCCAGACAAAAGGATATCCTATCGTTTTTGGAGAGAAAATTTTAGATAAAAACTTACCGACAGTATTGGTTTACGGACATTACGATGTTCAGCCTGCTGATCCATTAGAGCTTTGGACAAAACCTCCTTTCGAACCTTATATTGAGAAAACAGTACTTCATCCGGACGGAGCGATCTTCGCAAGAGGTTCTGCGGATGATAAAGGACAGTTTTTCATGCATTTAAAGGCTTTTGAAGCGATGATGAAAACAAATTCTCTTCCTTGTAACGTTAAATTTATTTTAGAAGGTGAGGAGGAAGTAGGTTCTGTAAGTTTAGGAGATTTTGTAAACGAAAATAAAGAGAAATTATCTTGCGACTGTATTTTAATTTCTGACACTCATATTTATAGCAACGAACAACCGACTGTTACAACAGGTTTAAGAGGTTTGAGCTATGTTGAAGTTGAAATCGAAGGTCCAAACAGAGATCTACACTCAGGGCTTTACGGTGGAGCGGTTCCAAACCCGATTCACGTACTTTCTAGAATGATTGCTAAATTGATCGACGAAGACGGACAGATCACGATTGACGGGTTCTATGACAACGTAGAAGACGTTTCAGACGAAGACAGAGCTGATATGAATAAACTGAAGGATAACCCTGAAGAATTCAAAAAATCAATCGGATTGGAAGGTGTAGAAGGTGAAAAAGGCTATACAACGCTTGAAAGAACTTCTATCCGTCCTACATTAGACTGCAACGGAATTTGGGGTGGTTACACAGGAGAAGGTGCAAAAACAGTTATTCCTTCTAAGGCTTCTGCTAAAATTTCGATGCGTTTGGTTCCTTATCAGACTCCGGAAGAAATCACTGAAAAATTCACGAAATATTTCAATAAAATCGCTCCGGATAACGTAAGAGTAAAAGTAACTCCGCACCACGGAGGAATGCCTTACGTTTTACCGACGGATACCAAAGAATTTGCAGCTGCAAAAAAAGCAATGGAATCATCATTCGGAAAAGAAGTTCTTCCGTACAGAGGTGGAGGAAGTATTCCTATCACAGCAATGTTTGAGCAGATCTTAGGTGCTAAGTCTGTGTTGATGGGATTCGGATTAGATTCTGATGCGATCCACTCGCCAAACGAACATTACGGATTATTCAACTTCTATAAAGGAATTGAAAGTATCCCGTTGTTTTTTGAGAACTATTCAAAATAATTTGAAATTATAAAATGATAAAACGCTCTTATTTTAGGGCGTTTTTTTGTTATATGAATGTTTTCCATCTTAATATAAATGACTGATAAGTGATAAATCTTAGTATGAATAAACCATTTTTATTGACAGGTTTTATTTATTTTAGAGAATTAAAATTAATGTTATGTTAGAAAATAAAGTCGCATATATAACAGGCGGAACCAAAGGCATAGGTTTCGGTATCGCAAAAATTTTACTTGAAAATGGTATTTCGGTAGCATTTTCGGGGAGAAAAAAAGAAGATGTAGAAAAAGCGGAACAGGAATTAAAACAATATTCTGAAAATGTTTTAGGAGTAGTTTCTGACGTAAAAATTCTTGCAAACGAAGAAGAAGCTGTAAAACAAACAGTTGAAAAATTCGGAAGATTGGATTTTGTGATCGCCAATGCGGGATTAGGAATCTTCAAACCTGTTGACGAATTATCCGCACAAGAATGGAATGACATGATAGAAACCAATCTTACAGGAGTTTTCTATACTTTAAAGGCTGCTGTTGATGAATTAAAGAAATCGGAAGGATATTATATTACCATCTCAAGTTTGGCAGGAACCAATTTCTTTGAAAGCGGAACAGGTTACAATGCATCAAAATTCGGAGTTGTTGGTTTTACTCAGGCTGCGATGGTTGACTTAAGAAAATATAATATCAAATCAACTGTAATAATGCCGGGCTCGGTAGCCACCAATTTCAACGGAAATGTACCTTCCGAAAAAGACGAATGGAAGATCCAGCCCGATGATATGGGAAATCTTGTTTTAGATATTTTAAAAATGAATCCTAGAGTTTTACCTAGCAAGATCGAGTTTAGGGCAACAAAACCAGCCAAGTAAATACATCTAATGCTTTGAATAATAAATTAATAAGTATTATGCATGCATAATATATTTTTTATTTATATTAGCAAAAATTAATTAAAACAAAATCTCTTCATAAAACACCTGTTTTTATGGTGTAAAAAGGGAAACAATAAAATAGTACACATGAAAATATTAGTTTGTATTAGTAGTGTTCCGGATACTACTTCCAAAATTAACTTCACAGCAGATAAATCTGCATTCGACAAAAATGGTATTCAGTGGGTTATCAATCCATTAGACGAATTTGCGTTGACAAAAGCGGTTAAACTTCAGGAGTCTCAAGGAGCTACTGTAACAGTGATCAATGTAGGAGATACTGCTACGGAACCGGTAATCAGAAAAGCTTTGGCAATCGGTGCAAATGATGCGGTAAGAGTAAATCTTGATCCAAAAGACAGTTATTCTACAGCTAAAGAAATTGCTGCTGTTGCTCAAAATGGTGGTTATGATTTGATCCTTTGTGGTAAAGAATCTATCGATTATAACGGTGGATCTGTTCCGGGAATGGTTGCTCAATTGTTGAATCAGCCTTTCGTAAATGCATCTGTAGGTTTAGATGTAAACGGAGCTGAAGCTACTGCAGTAAGAGAAATTGAAGGAGGTAAAGAAACTATTTCTGTGAAATTACCTGCTGTAATTGCTGGTCAGAAAGGATTAGTAGATGAAAAAGATTTGATCATTCCAAACATGAGAGGGATTATGTCTGCAAGAACAAAGCCTTTACAAGTTGTAGAGCCTACTTCTTCAGAAGTGAAAGTTCAGGGAGTTTCTTATGACAGCGTTCCTCCAAGAGCTGCTGTAAAGCTTGTTTCTCCGGATAATTTAGATGAATTGGTAAGATTACTTCACGAAGAAGCTAAAGTTATCTAATCTTTAATTATTAAATTTTTTAATCTTTAAATTAATTGTAAAATGGCAGTATTCGTATACGCAGAAAATATAAATGGAGTTTACAAGAAAGCAGCTTTTGAAGCGGTTTCTTATGCTAAAGCTGTTGCAGATCAGGCTGGAGATACCGTTACAGCGATCTCTGTAAACCCTACAGATTCTTCAGATTTATTATATAAATATGGAGCATCAAATGTTATCAATATTAAAGACGAAGGTCTTAAAAGCTTCTCGGCTAAAGCTTATGCTCAGGCTGTAAGTGAAGTAGCAAACGGAAACATCATCGTTTTCCCTCATACTACAGATGCCTCTTCAGTTGCTCCAATGTTGGCAGTAATGAACGGACATTCTTTAATTACTAATGCTTTGGATGCTCCGGAAAGTCTTTCTCCATTCCAGGTGAAAAGAAGAGCTTTCTCAGGAAAAGGTTTCATGCATGCAAAATCTGAAGCAGCTGGTGTAATTATCACTGTTTCTCAGAATGCTTTTGGTGTTAAAGAAAATGCAGTTTCAGGTTCTGAAGAAGTGAAAAACTTATCAGTAGCAAACGAAGACACTAAAGTAATTTCTCACGAACAGAGTTCTGGAAAACTAGACCTTAAAGAAGCTGAAGTTGTAGTTTCTGCAGGTAGAGGTATGAAAGGTCCTGAAAACTGGGGAATGATCGAAGAATTAGCAAATGTTTTAGGTGCTGCTACAGCTTGTTCTAAGCCAGTTTCTGATATAGGTTGGAGACCTCACACAGAACACGTTGGACAAACTGGTAAAGCAATTTCACCAAATCTTTACATTGCAGTTGGTATTTCTGGAGCTATTCAGCATTTGGCTGGAGTTAATTCTTCTAAAACTATCGTTGTAATCAACAGTGATCCTGAAGCTCCATTCTTCAAATCAGCTGATTATGGTGTAGTTGGAGACGCTTTCCAGATTATTCCTGCATTAACTGAAAAGATTAAAGCAATCAAAGGATAAGAAAGTGAATTGTGAATAGTCAATTCGCTTTGCTCGTCAATTTTTTAATTAAACTAATTCACTTGCGAAGCAAAATTCACTATTGACCTTTGACAATCATCAACAATATAGATAAAAGCTCGGCTTCCGGGCTTTTATTTTTGTCTAAAAAGTAAATCCTACAATAAAAAATTAATTTATATTTGTAGTTATGGATTATAAACAGCTAATTATTCGCGGAATATCGTACAGCCAGACCCAATCAGGGGCGTACGCTTTGTTATTGGAACATGAAGAAACACACATAAAATTACCTGTTGTTATAGGAAATTTCGAGGCACAATCCATTTCTCTTGGTCTGGAGAAAGACATACATCCGCCTCGTCCTCTTACACACGATTTATTCACCAAATTTATAGTTTCTACTAATTATGAATTGATCTCTGTGATCATTTATCAGATCGTAGACGGCGTTTTCTTTTCAAATATTAATTTTAAAAATAAAGTTAATAATGAAGAGTTGATTCTTGATGCCAGAACTTCCGATGCTGTTGCAATGGCAGTAAGATTCGATGCTCCTATTTTTACCACTCAGCAAGTTTTAAATGAAGCAGGAATTCTGCTGGAACTTGAAGATGTTGCTAAAGAAGAACAGCCGTTTTCTGAAACCATTCAGTCGGAAGACAACTTAATATCTCTTTCTATGGAGGAGCTTCAGAAATTATTGGATGAAGCCGTAAAAGAAGAAGATTATGATACCGCTTTGGAGATCCAGGAGGAGATCAAAAGAAGGAAAAAGAAAATTGACTAAAAGAGATATTTTACACTAACTATGAATTTAAAACTACGACTTACCATCCTTAGCTTTCTTCAGTTTTTTGTCTGGGGAGCATGGCTAATTACGATGGCTAATTTCTGGTTCGGTACAAAACATTGGGACGGAACACAGTTTGGGGCTGTTTTCGGAACAATGGGAATAGCTTCTATTTTTATGCCGACCCTTACAGGAATTATTGCCGACAGATGGGTGAATGCAGAACGAATTTTTTCTGTTTTACAAATCCTTTACGGAATTACACTTTTCATTTTACCACATACAGAGACTCCCAGTTCTTTTTACTTGATAATGCTTGTTGCGATGTGTTTTTATATGCCCACAATCGCTCTTGCAAACTCTATTTCTTATACTGTTTTGAAGAACAGTAATTTGGATGTTGTTAAAGATTTCCCCCCAATTCGTGTTTGGGGTACAATAGGTTTTATTGTGGCCATGTGGGTTACTAATCTTACAGGAAATAAGGCTACAGAAGGACAATTTTATATTGGAGGAATTGCAGCCATTATTTTGGGAATCTACGCATTGACTTTACCAAAATGTCCGCCACAGAAATTAATAGATAAAAGTACATCTATATTTGAACAATTAGGTTTGAATGCATTCAAGTTGTTTGCTAATTATAAAACGGCTTTATTTTTCGGATTTTCTATGCTTTTGGGAGCTGCATTACAGTTAACAAACGCTTACGGAGACGTATTTTTGAGTGAGTTTTCTCATTTCCCTAAATATGCAGAATCTTTTGTAGTTCAGAGATCAACAATTGTAATGTCTATTTCTCAGGTTTCTGAGACGCTATTTATTTTGGCGATTCCTTTCTTTTTAAAGAGATACGGAATTAAAAAAGTAATGTTAATTTCAATGTTTGCATGGGTTTTAAGATTCGGATTCTTCGCATACGGAACTCCAGAAGGATATGGTGTTTCATTAATCATTTTATCTTGTATCGTTTACGGGATGGCTTTCGATTTCTTTAATATTTCGGGATCACTTTTCGTGGAAACGACTACAGATAAAAAGATGCGTTCTTCCGCACAGGGATTATTTATGATGATGACAAATGGTTTCGGAGCGTATTTCGGAAGTAATATCGCAGGATGGGCAATTGATAAATTCTTCACTCATAAATTTGTAAATGCTACAGAATTATCAACTTATCTTGATACAACACCAAGCAATCCTACTTTTCTTGAGATTCTTAAAAATACATTCAATTCAGCTGTAAATGCAGATGGAACTTTAACTTCTGCAGTAATGCTAAGAGACTGGACAAATATTTGGCTGGCTTTTGCAGCTTATGCATTGGTTTTGGCTATTTTGTTTGCTATTTTATTCAGACATGAACACAAACCTGAAGATGTTTCTGTTGTAAAACATTAATTTCTTTCACTGATTATTAAAATATTAAATTGCATTTTTGAAAAAAAAGTGCAATTTTTTTGTTTTAAGGCAACCTTTTGCAATTTTTACCGTCTTATAAATAGAAACTGATACATGAAGCATTTAGAAGAGAATTTTATTTTAGCTAAAAAGCAGAATCGGAAGGGGCAGAAAGCTCTTTACGAGATGTTTTCGGCTAAAATGCTCGCCATTGCGAATTCTTACACTAATAACCTTTATGATGCGGAAGATGTTCTGCTCAATGCATTTATGAAGTGTTTTTCTAAACTTGATGAATGCCGAGATTGGAAAAGTTTTCCTTTTTGGCTGAGGAAAATTGTGGTGAATGATTCAATAAGTTTTGTTCGGAAAAATAAAAATATTCTGTACGTTGATATAGAAATTGCTGATGATTACACGGATGATGATTTTGAAGACAAACTTGATGAAATTAATATTGAAGAAATATTTTCTCAAATGCCAACCGGATATAGATTGATTTTTAATCTTTATGTATTTGAAGACAAAAAACATCAGGAAATCGCAGAGATTCTCAATATTTCGGAAGGAACGAGCAAAAGCCAGTTAAGTAAGGCTAAAAAATGGCTTACTGATTATTTAAAAGCAAAAGAAAATGAAAAAAGAAATACTGAAACAGCTAAAATCTGATTACGAAAAGCTCGAAATAAAGCCTTCCGCAGATCTTTGGGATAGATTGGAGCTGGAAACAGAAAAAATGTCTCATTTGCCTGCTAAAAGATCTTTTCAATGGTTGAAATATGCAGCTGTTATAGTGCTTTTATTTACTGTAGGAGGTTTGTTTTATTTTAATTCAAATCAAATCGAAAATAATAATATTGTTGCAAAAATTAATAATTCAACAAAACCAGAACAACTAAAACCGGAAGTTGAAATTATTAATTCAAATATAGATCAGCCAGAAAATAGTGTAGTTGCTTCTAATGTCAATAAAGTAAACGAAATAAAGGAAGAAAAAATATCTGTCATTCAGCAATGCTATCCATCAAATGTAAATGATCAAATTTTAACTAAAGAAGAGGAAAAAACAGTCATTATAAACCCTCCTTCAAAGGCTTTGATAATAACTGGAGAAATCAATCAGCCTGAAAAACCTTTAATCGCTGAAAGAAAAAAGGCCAATTATATAAAAGCTGACGAATTGCTTTTAGGAAGAGAATTTGATAAAACCCGCGAAGAATATCAGGATGAAAAAGGAAAGTTTGGTGTTTTGGATGCTACGAAAATTAAATTTAAAAGTCCGAATTCCTTGAAAATATTAGGAATGACCGTTTTCTCCGATTCCTCAGATACTAAATAAATATTTAAAATTTTAACTAAAAATATACTGTTCAGAAAAACGAACAGAGGTACAATATTGTCTAAAAATTAATCTAAAAATATGAAAACCAAAATTGCTCTGATGGCTTCCATAATGGCATTTTCTTACAGTTTTGCTCAGGAGAATCCACACTTGGCATCTTACTCCCAAAAGATCGACAGTATTGTCGTTTCCGAAAAATCAAAAATGGATGTTGAGCTCGATGCAGTTGATAAAAACTTTAAAGAAAAGAAGATTTCTTCCGAAGAAAAGCAAAATCAAAGAACGGAGATCGCCTCAAAATATCAAAAAAGTATCAATGAAAAAGTAGATGCACAACAATCCGAACTGGAAAATGCAACCAAAGAAATGGTGAAAAATGCTGTTTTAGGCAGAAAAGACACTATTGTTTGGAATAAAAATGAGATGCAGTTGGGCACATCCGGAATGAGGATGAAATTTAACAAGAATAAGAAAACAATGAAAGATTACCTGCATTCATGGCAACTTTCTGTGAGTTTAACGGGAGCAAATCTTACCTCAAAAGACGAACCTTTTAAGTTTTTTAATCAGGATTCTGATGTGAAAAATACGATCATTAACTCTACAAATTCAACGTTGAGGTATGAAAATCAGTTGGGAGGTTTTACAAGTCCGTTTTTCTATCGTGTGGGTTTAGGCTTTCGTTCAGACAGATTTGCACCTAAATATGGTAAAGTTTTCGCACAGGAAAATCAAAAACTTGTCGTTGAAGATTTCACAAAAGGAGATTTGAAAAATACATATTTAAATAACTCTTATATAATGATTCCTTTGGATGTAAGGTTTGTGCTAAATCCTCAATATAAGGTTGTAGACGGCGTGAAATATCTCGACAACAGGAAAAGTCAGTTTTCAGTTGTAGCGGGTGTTTATGGCGGTACAAGAGTGTTCAGTACGATTTATAACAGATTTTCAAATGAAGATTCCAGAAGAATTGTAGAAAGAGAAAGAGTAAAACAAGGCGTTAACAATTTTATTTTTGGCGGAAAATTGGGTGTAGGTTATGGTGGATTTAATTTATTTGTTCAAAAAGATTTTACCCCTGCATTTAATAATGATGCCATGCTGAAGAAGAAATATGGTTTACAAATAGGTATTGAAATTGCGAATGTTGATTTTTAATTAAATAATAAAATCACGTTTTTATTGTGAAATATTTAAAATTATAATATTTATTTTGAAACTAACAAATGTTTGTATGCAAATAATTTGTTTTTAAAACACACTGATATAAAGTGTGTTTTTTTTTGTATTTTGGCACTTTAAGAATTATGAAAAATATTCAGTTATTAGGATTGTTATTGGTGGTTGTGGGTAGTTTTTTACCCTTGGTCCATGTTCCGATTGTTGGTAATTGGAATTATTGGAAACTAGACCATTTTCTGGCTATTGCATGCTGGATTCTTTCTGCCTGCGCCCTTTTCGGGATAGTGAATAATAGTGCGAAAATCGTAAGAAGTTTTGCGGTTCTTTTAATCCTTTTATTCATTCTAAGCTTGATTGCCATTAAAGTTCAGTCTTTAGATTATTTCAGCTTTTTGCCGTTTAAATCTTGGAGAGAAACTTTTGCCGGAGTCGTAAAGTTAAAATGGGGTTGGGCAATCGAATTTTTAGGTGCTTTTCTAATGATTTTTGCAAAAAATAATAAAGTAAATAACAGAACACAGATATGAAGTACATAAAAACAATCTCCGTTGCAATATTGTTTTTGAGTGTTTCTCAGATGAACGCTCAGAAAAAAACAACTGATACCAAGAAGAAAGAAGTTGTACAGCAAAAACCGGTAGATAACCCTACCAAATGTAGTAATATTAAAGAAGGAACATTTCTACGCTCTAATTATCCCCAAAATCTTTGGTATATGACTGTGAAAGATAATGTTCAGACAGAATATTTCAATGATGGAAAAGATTTTATAAAGTCTACCTTGGTTTTTATTGATGATTGTAATTATAAGTCAATTGTGCTTGAGAAAACAAATGCAACAAAC
>Ga0302167_10001530_pt1 | contig 9983 bp, 11 predicted proteins | sample I_Fen_N1_1_FD_193496 | JGI IMG/M metagenome (GOLD analysis project Ga0302167, IMG submission 193496) | Peat permafrost microbial communities from Stordalen Mire near Abisko, Sweden - I_Fen_N1_1 | ecosystem: Environmental > Terrestrial > Soil > Wetlands > Permafrost | place: Sweden: Abisko...
GAGATGTTTTAACAAAAGCTGCTATTGACCAGGGTGGTTTATTCTATCTTATAGCTGATGATGAAATAAAGAAAACTGCAGCTAATACAAGTCAAGAAAAGATAGACCGTCAGGTAGAAGCTGGTACTTTATTTAGAGCAGATACCCTAGAAGAGTTAGCGGTAAAAGTTGGTATGGATCCTTCAATTCTTATAGACACTATTAATAAATATAATTCATATGTTGATGGCGGATTTGATCCTGAATTCCATAAGGATACATTTAGCTTAAAAGTTTTAAAAGCACCGTTTTATGCTACTCCAAGAAAGCCAGCAATTCATCATACAATGGGTGGACTTAAGATAGACACTAAAGCCCACGTATTAGATGAAAATGATAAACCAATTAAAAATCTTTATGCTGCTGGAGAAGTTGCTGGAGGTATCCATGCAGGTAACCGTCTTGGCGGTAATGCATTAACTGATATATTTACCTTCGGAAGAATTGCTGGTAAAACTGCAGTTGATGAAATGAAATAGTTAATCTCTACCAAATAATCTATCATCTATTGATAAAAAGAATTTTATCAATAGATGATTTTATTTCGCATTAAAAAGCGTTGAAATAAGTGGTTTATAAAAGATATGAGTCAATTCTGCTTTTATTAGAATTTCAATGAAGCCACTATGCTCTTTAAAAAATGAAAAGCACAATGTAGTACTACTTGATTATCAATTTAGAAATAAAGAGGTTATGTTTTAAAACTAATCTAATAATATAAAGAGTAGTAAAACATTTATTTTAACATATCTAATATTTCGTCCTCTGGAATTGAAGAATCGCAACGAACCTCTATTTCTCTATTTTTACGAACAATAAATCCTGGTACAGTTACAATATTATATTTTTCTCTAAATGAGTTAATTAAATCATCTGAAAAATCAGCACTATCCACATAGTAAATAGTTGTGTTAATTTTATTAGTCAATCCACTTAATTTTTTAGCAAATTTACGGCAGAAAGGGCATGTTGCACGGCCAATATAAACAACAGCTAAGTCTTCATTAGATAATAATTCATCTGCGTGTGTAGAAATCACTTTTTCAAATAATTTTACATCTTCTTCATAGCTATCTTTTTCAAACATATGTATCCTCCTAGTTTTTTATAATATTATATCAAAGCTAAATTATTAAATCAATTTAGCTAGCCTTTCTAGTAGTTATTCTTGCCTTATGAGAATTAAAATTTTAATAGGTAAATATGTTTTTAAGAAACAAATATTTATATGAATATTTGTTTATAGAAAAATAGTTTTATACGAATATATTTACATATTTAAATAGAAAAATATATAAATATTTATAGTAAACATGGGAGTTTGGAATAGATTTTTATTAAAAGCAACTTCTAGTTGTCAATTTTGTTATACTTAATTGGTAGAAATATGATAATGTTGTCAGTATACTTTTATTAGAGGTGATTAAATAATGAGTTTTCAAGAACAATTGCAAATACTTAGAAAAGCAAAAGGTCTATCACAAGAAAAGTTGGCTGAATTTTTAGGTATATCAAGACAGGCAGTTGCAAAATGGGAAGTAGGGCAATCTTACCCCGATATTGCTAGATTAATTTCATTAAGTGATTTATTTAAGGTAAGTATTGATAAATTAGTTAATGACTATGAAGAAAATTGCCGTTTGACAATAGAAGAAAATAAAATTAACTATATAGATGAAAGCATAATTGATTTTTTATGTAGGGCTAAAAAATCCACATATGCAGGGAAAGGACCAGAATGTAGACCATCAAGACCAAATTCTCATGATTTAGAATATGTAGAGGGAAACTTAAAGTATATTGATACATATTTAGGAGGAGAAAAATTTTCTGGTGAAGAAGCCTTATGGAAAGAGGATATTCCAATTTGGTCAATGAATTATATTGGAAGAGTTTTAGATGAAAGATTTTCAGGAAGTTTTTTGAAGGAAGTTTTGAGTTTAGTTAGTAAAGAAAATCCTTATCGTGGTCCTGTTATATATCAAAATGGGCAGTATAAATATCATTGTATTATTAATGGGGAGTTTAATTGGTTCCAAGGACACGAGGAAATTTATTTTGAGGATATAAAAGTTTTTGAATGCTTTTTTCATGGTGGCGTAATTAAATAGTAAAAATGAATATTTGAATGGAGAATAATAGTATGATGTTAAATAGAAATGATTTATGTTGGTGCAAAAGTGGCTTGAAATATAAGAAATGTCACTTGGAATTTGATGAAAGATTAGATAATTTAAAAAGAAAAGGGCATATAGTGCCAACAAGAAATCTTATAAAAACAAAAGAGCAAATTGAAGGAATAAAAAAGAGTGCCGAAATTAATAATGGTCTTTTAGACTTAATTAGTGAGAACATCAAAGAAGGCATGACAACAGAGGAAATAGATAAATTAGCATATGACTATACAGTATCTAATGGTGGAATTCCAGCAACTCTTAATTATGATGGCTTTCCTAAAAGTATTTGTGTATCAATAAATAATGTGGTATGTCATGGAATACCAAGTAAAGATGTTATCCTTAAAAATGGAGATATTGTAAATGTAGATGCAACAACTATACTTAACGGATATTATTCAGATGCATCAAGGATGTTTATGATTGGTGAAGTAAATGAAGAAGCTAAGAAATTGGTTCAAGTAGCTAAAGAATGTCTAAATAAAGGCTTGGAGGCAGCTAAGCCTTGGGGATTTTTGGGAGACATTGGAGCGGCAATTCAGGAACATGCAGAAAGTAATGAATATTCAGTAGTTAGAGACTTTGGAGGACATGGAATTGGATTAGATATTCATGAAGAACCATTTGTTTTTCATTTTGGAAAAAGAGGAACAGACATGGTTTTAGCACCTGGAATGGTATTTACAATTGAACCAATGATAAATGCCGGAAGTCATGAAATATTTATAGATGAAAATGATGGGTGGACGGTATTAACTGCTGATGGTTCACTTTCAGCACAATGGGAACATACAATTCTTGTAACTGAAGATGGGATAGAGGTTATTTCAAAATAACTATGTGATTTCGAGGCTTTCTTTGGGTCAGCTCCAAAGCTGAATCCTTTACGGACTTTGATTAAAGGGGTTGTCTGAGGTGTCCGAGTGGAAGACATTGAAGAACCAACTATGCAGGAAATTCGCTATTTGGATAAGCTAATTGATGAATTAGCAAAGGGAAAAGCGATGGATAAGATTTTGAGAAAATAATAATTAAAAACGAAAAAACACTGATTCCGTATGTAAAATAATCAGTGCTTTTTTGTTGACCAGATTTATTTTAATGCAAAATGAAGTTAACTATAATTAAGTTGACGATTGTAATAGGATAAAAGCGCTATATATTTCAAAATCATTAATAACAGATGAAATTGGTAAAAGGGATTAATAGTGATATTAATAATACCTGTGTTCATCATGTAGATATAAGAAAAAAGCTTTGATTGAGCTTTATTGTCATTCATTTTTTTTATTGATAATGGCATATGCTACCGACCGTAATACTGGATAATGGTTTGGTAATTTACATCGGGATGTGTATATCGTCCACGTTTTTGTGTCTTATCTTGATAGTTAATAGCTCGTTTAGGACAATGCTGTATACAGGCCATGCAGCTTTCACACTGATGATGAAACACGGGTTTTCCATCATCAATTGTAATGTTTTTCGCAGGACAAACTTTCTTGCATATTCCACAGGAAACGCAATCGTCGTTCACATGGTAACTGCTATCACTGTTGGAAATTTGAGCCATGTAATTCTCATATCTTTTCTTTGCAGATTCTTTTAGAAATGGAATTGATATTTGCTGTTTGTTAACTATTTTTTTAACAATTCGCCTGGTACTTCGTTCGGCTATTCTTGTAAACAATCCAACTCCCTTAATCATGGGATATAACGTTACTGCATTTGGATATGACAGGAGTTTAGTGCCATAATGGAGTTGCCAATTTCTTTGTTTGAGGTCCTCTCTAATTTTTGAGATGGCACTACCGGCATTTATGGCATTTCCGCCATATGTGGTAACAGCGAATAGGTAGGTGCTGTTTTGATTTGGAAGATTCATATTAAGGATAAAATTAGCCACCATTTTTGGAGGCCCTCCTGCATAGGTGGGAAATACAAATCCGATCCGTTCATAACTTGCAGGAATTTCCAATGATGTGTCTTTGCAAATTGCTACAAGTTCGCAATTAGGCAATGCTTTCGCAATATTTTGAGCCGCATTCAGGCTATTTCCTGTACCTGTAAAAAAGTAAATTCTATTTTTCATACCGTCCCTCCTTAATTTTTTGGAACACACTCACGACCAATTCATTCACTTTCCATAGATCATCTGAGGATTCTATCTGGCTTTTTACATGTAGCATCTTATCAACGAGTGCGACCATTGCCATGTATACTTTAATTTTTTGTTTATACTCCGACTTCTTATCTTCAAACAATCTCTCGATATTTAAGCAATCATCCTCAGAAGCCAGCGATCTCTGGTAATTAAAGAATTGCCGGATTTCAGCTAAGGTAAAATCAGCATATTTCATAGTTTCAATGTATTGTAAATCTAATATATCCTGCTCCGTATAGTAGCGGTAACGATTTTCACCCCTTGATGGAGATACCAATTCAAGTTTGTCGTAATATCGCAATGTATCCTTTGGCATATGCAAGAGTTCCGATACCTGTTGAATAGAATATTTTTCCATTAAGTCACCTCCTGAGTATAGATTATCATTGGAGTGCACTCCAATGTCAATACTTATAAAATCAAAATAACGAAATTTTTTATTGCGCAAATCTAATTACGGATGTAATAAAAGGGTTATCACTTGCTACTGATACAGTGACGCTATCATAAATGGAAAATAGTTTTATTTAACAGCTTTTATTCCATTCATAATAAAACTCAGTGTTTTTTCAATATTGTATTCTTTATTATTTTTATTAAAATAGCAATATTGAGCACAACTAAATATTGATGAGGAAATTAGTTTGACTAATATATTTGTGTCTTTACATTCTAACTCATCTTTACCTGCCATACTTTTTAATATTTTTTCAATAAGATTGTCTATTTTATACTTTAATAAATTATCTACAGTAGAAGCTATAGATGTAGAATCAATCTTACGCATTTGATAAAAGTTGATATTGTATTCATAAAGGAACAAAATAAGCTCCTTTATAATATCTTCATTTAAATTTATAGCGCTTGAAATTTCTCCTGGTAACATTTCTTCAAAACAACCTATAACGAGTTCTTCTAATAAAATATACTTATCTATATAGTGAGCATAAAAAGTTGCTCTATTTATAGTTGCCTTTGTTGTAATATCTTTAATTGTTATGTATTTAAAGTCTTTTTCCTCAAGTAATTTGACAAAAGCTTCTTTAATCAAATTTTTTGTTCTTACAGCTCTTGGGTCTTTCTCATTCATAAATTATCATTAATCTCCTTTATTAAAACAACAGATTTAATAAACTGTTGTTTACACAACACAGCTAAAAATCTATTGGTTGTAGCTTTATCAGTAATTACATATTATATTAACATACACTTATATCTTAAACAACATGTGTTTAATAGGAGGTAATATAATGAAAATTTTAATGATAGGCAGAGGAGTAATTTCAACACAATATGGATGGGCTTTAGAACAAGCAGGTAATGATGTGACATTTTATGTTCGTCCCGGAAGAATCAATCAGTATGGCGATATAGTGAATTTAAAAATATTAGATGGTAGAAAGAATAAAAAGGGTGACTCAGTAAATAAAGCTTGGAAAATTAAAATGATAGAAGAACTATCATCTAACCATGATTTTGATTTGATTATGATTAGCGTAAATCATAATCAATTAAGTAATATAATAAATTGGCTAGAACCGCTTGTTAATAATTCAAATGTTTTAATATTTAATAATATTATTGATGAACCTTTAAATTCAATTGGATCAATTCCAAAAGAACAAGTTGTTTGGGGATTCCCTGGAGCTGGTGGATCTTTTATAAATAAAAACACATTAGACGGTGGGTTTATGAAAAATATCTTTATGGGATTCATTGATGACAGTACCAATCGAAACAGGTATGATAAAGTAAATAACTTGTTTAAAAAAGCAGGTTTTGGTATATCTGAAAATAAAGATATGCGTAATTGGCTATGGTTTCACGTAATTACTAACGCAAGTTTAATGGCGGCAGCCTCAAAAGCAGGTTCTTTAAATAATCTATTCGATTCTACAAATGCCCTAAAAGATTTTGCTTTAATATTAAGGGAGCTTACACCATTGATGGCGGCTAAAGGCTCTAAGGTTAGTACAATAATAAATATCGCAGTGAATTTACCTTCAGGCCTTGTGGCTTTTGCAATGAAATTAGCATTAGCTAAAGGGAATTTACCTAGAGAAATAATGAGAAGTGCTAGTGGTAGTGAAAATCTAAAAGCCGAAAGTAATGTAATATTTGTACGTGATACTCTTACTGAAGCACGTAGACTAGGGATATCTACTCCAAGGCTTGAATCTTTAAATTCGCCTATTTATACAAGAAGAAAAAGAGAAGGCCGGTAAGATAACTTATCTATAAAGTCAAATTAGAATATTTAGCATGAAATACTCTTGCTTAAAATAAAACTGTAGGCAAGAGTATTTTTGTTTAAATAAATAATATTAAGATTTTATTTATTTTAGAATTTCATATTCAATCATACTTTTTAACGAAGCAAGAATAGCTTCTTCCTTATTTGCAATGGGTTTCCAGCCCAGAATTTTTTTAGCCTTTGAATTACTCACATTTCGGTTCATTCTTAAAAGCAGGGCTGCCTCTTTTGCTTGATTATTAAATAAGGCGGCAAAATAAATAATCCAATTAGGTAAGGTTTTTGCAGGAACTTTTTTTGCCATATTGGGATTACTATTTTTAACGAGTTCTCCAATTTCAGGCAAAGATATTTGACCATCTGATGATGCTATAAAGCGCTGGCCGTTTGCATTAGGATTTGTCATTGCACGAATATGTAAATCAGCCACGTCTCGAACATCAACAATATTTAAAGGAATATTAGGAATTGCCTTCATGGAGCCGTCTAATAAATGTTTTAGAAGCCCAAAACTACCTGAAACGTGATTACTTAAAGAAGGTCCTAAAATAGCAACAGGATTGATGGTAGCAAATTCTAAATTCCCGCCTTCTTTTTTTATGTAATCCCAAGCTGCACGTTCTGCTAATAATTTTGATTTTTCATAAGCTGATAAACCTTTTTCATTTAGGTCTGTCCAATCTTCTTCTGTTGTAACAATATTTGAGTTCTTATTGCTAAATCCAACTGCACCAAAATTTGAAGTCATTACAACACGTTTTACATTAGCATTTTTAGCAGCTTTTAGCACACGAATTATGCCATCTACCGCAGGGAGCATCATTTCATTTTCATCTTTTGGAATCGTAAAAAATACTGGTGATGCTACGCTTAATACATATTCACAATTTTTCATGGCTTCTTCCCAATTATCATCTTTTGATAAATCTGCTTCAATAAATTCAAGATTATCAAAGGTATTTATACCGTTAGCTTTTAGCGTATCAATTACTATATCTTTACTCTTTAAGGAGCGTAGGGTGGTTTTTACGTTATAACCTCCTTGTAATAATTGAAGAATTATATGTGTACCAACGAAGCCTGTACCACCTGTTACTAAAACAGTTTTTGACATCTCTTATACCTCCACTAAATATATTTTAATCACTTGAAAATAAAAATCTTATGATTTATACTCATGTTAATACCTAGAGTTATATCTAGGTCAAGGTTTTTTTGAAAATAAATTTTAAAGGAGATTTTAAAATTGACTTATAGTATTAAAGATATATCGGAAATGTTTAATATATCCATATACACAATTCGATTCTATGACAAAGAGGGACTTATGCCATTTGTCTTAAGAAATAAAGCGGGAAATAGAGTGTTTACTGAATCAGATGTAAGTCTGTTTAGGACGATTTGTTGTCTAAAGAACACAGGCATGCAAATTAAAGATATTAAAAAGTATATTGACTTATGTATGGAGGGTGCTGGAACTATAGATTTGCGAGAAAAATTACTTTTAGAACATCAGGAAGTAATTATAAAACAAATAAATGCTCTCAATAAAAATCTAGATCATATTTGTACAAAAATAGAAAAATATCAATCTCCTAATGCTTTCGAAATTATTAGTGAAGATAGAAAAAAGGTTTATGAGGAGAAATGTGAGAATCACTTATTATAATAATAAAATAAAAGGAATACTCAGAGGAATTAAAGCTTTGAGTATTCCTTTTTAGTTGATAAGGTAAATTTCCTAATGGAGAAGTTTATAATTATACATATATTCCACGCAATATGTAAATTTGACGCAGCAGTCAATAAATAATATTCTTTGAAAATTAAATAATATGGTATACAGTCGTAATTGACAAAAAAGAATATATGTCAATACTTTACTAAACTGGAGAAATGCGAAATGAAAATTATTAAATAAGAAGAGAGCTTAACTATTATAAATACTTATTCTAAAGTAGTTTAAAGAGGTGATTTTGAAAACTTCTTTTGTACACATAACAAAAGCTGTGAACATATAATGTTACTATAGGGAAATATCTCTACCTTACAGTTCAGAAGTGAGGTGATAAATATTGATGATAACAGAGTCTGAGAACGTAAATATTTTGAAAGAACAAACTTTAAATAAGGACCACTTTATTCATGTGCCACTTTGCAGGCAAGAAACTGAGTATACCTGTGGTGTAGCATGCGTTCAGTCAATACTAAAGTGTTATGGAAGGGAATATAGCCAGGAAATGTTAGCGATAACGCTTCAAACGAAGCCTATATTAGGCACAGATTTCCAGGATATTATTAATTTTATGCGACAAATTGGTTTTAAAGCTTCTTTTTTTGAAGATATGAGCATTGATAACCTTAAATATCTTATTAATAACAAAATAACTCCTATGCTTATAATTCAGGCATGGGCAGGAAGTGGCGTTGATTACGCTTCTGACTGGAAAAATGCACATTATGTAATAGCCTGCGGATATGATAAGAATAATATAATTTTTATGGATCCCTATACTCTTGGAAATTACACTTATATACCAGTTGACGAGCTATTGAAGCGCTGGCATGCAATAGATAAGCGTGTCCACAGATATTACCGCAGCGGATTGATTATAAAGGAAGAACACTGTTCTTTTGAATATGATCCTTGCGTTATAAAATACCTTGGATAATTTTTTTTGTAAGAAAATTGGGGAAATTAAATTTCTTCCTATATCATAGATATGTAATATACTGTACCGCAATGTTTTATTGCGGTATTTTTATAGAATTACGCAATTCTATTTATAAATGCATAAGTTTGATTGTAACTAAGTAATGTGGTAATATTTTGTAAAGTTAGTATCTCAAACTTGAGTAAAATATTATTTATTTAAGTTAGGCCAATTGGTAAATGTCAAAATGAAAATGTTCTGGTAATCAAGTATGGAACATTAGTAGAAAAAAATAAGACATATACAGCAATCCTAAGTTTGTAGAGCCAGTAGTTGATTTTCTTCAAATTTTTGAGATATTTTAGAAAGCTTTTAGTGTTTTATACCATTCATACATTTAGAAATTATTTATAAAATTTTTTAAGGAGTTGAAACCTCTGGACAGAGAAAGCAGATAATGATTGACCATAGGAAAGAGGTTATAAAGCAAATAGATAATTTAAAGAAAAGTTTAAATATAATTGATTTAAAAATTGCTCTTTATGATTCAGATGACAACTCACCTCTTTCTAGTATATTTTTGGAGCAAGAAGAAAAAAAATAACTGTCTGTAAGTCAGATAAAAAGAGATTGTTCTTATATCATTTGAAAATGCTGTAAGAACAATCTCTTTTTATTTAGAAGTAAAATTGGCG
>Ga0302167_10001531_pt1 | contig 9976 bp, 10 predicted proteins | sample I_Fen_N1_1_FD_193496 | JGI IMG/M metagenome (GOLD analysis project Ga0302167, IMG submission 193496) | Peat permafrost microbial communities from Stordalen Mire near Abisko, Sweden - I_Fen_N1_1 | ecosystem: Environmental > Terrestrial > Soil > Wetlands > Permafrost | place: Sweden: Abisko...
ATAATTAATTATTGTTAGAAGATCACTTAAATATTATCAGACTGTTTTTTAAAATCATTAGGATGAGAGGTGTTATTCATTACAAAAATGGACTTTCATATTGAGATTCAATTTTTAAACATAAAGAAACCAATAATATTGGTCAAAATGAATAATTATTAAAAACTTAGAATAATAAATCAAGTTTTCCTTGTAAAAATCGTTTCTGCAGCTTCTATAACATTTTTTTCGTCATTTTCAGCTGCTTCTTTGAGATTTTTTATGACATCGAAAAATATACGTTCCACAACAACTTTTGTAAGATCGTCTATTATTTTTTCATTGCCATTCATATCTCCAAGCATTTTAAATGCCTTTTGAGTTTCATTTAATCTAATATTTTCAGCTGTAATTCTTATATCTGAAATAATCGGTTCTACATCAAGATGTTTAAGAGATCGTTTTAAAAGTATCATCTCTTCAGCAACTATCTTCTCTGCATCAGATGCTTCTGTTTCCCTCATCTTCTTGCTTCTTTTTGCTATACCTCTTAAGTCGTCTATGTTAAAGAGCTTCACACCAAGTTTTGACACATCTTCTTCAATGTCACGTGGGTTTGCTATGTCCACCATAACCATCTTAGAAATATTAATCTCCGGCACTACTTCTTTAACCTTTTCATAGGTTAAAATAGGGTGTGGTGCACCGGTTGCGCTTATAACAACATCAGCATCCATCATTGCATCATCGAGCTTATCAAAATGTATGGCTGATCCTCCAAGTTCTTTTGCTAATTCTACAGCTTTATCATGTGTTCTATTAGCAACAACTATGGCTTTTAGTTTTTTCTCAACAAGTGCCTTGGCAACTAGGGTTCCCATCTTTCCAGCACCGATTATGAGTACTTTCTTGCATTTAAGATCTCCATGAACCGATTCTGCAAGTTCAACAGCTGCTGATCCAATTGATAATGAACCTTCGTTTATTTTGGTCTTTTTACGCACGACCTGGCCTACATGGACCGCCTTTGTGAAAACGGTTTGAAGCACTTGTCCGCAGCACCCTTCTTTTATACTTCTTTTTTGTGCATCCTTAATCTGTCCGAGTATCTGGTCTTCGCCAATTATCATGGACTCTAAACCTGATGAAAGCCTCAGAAGATGTTCCATTGCATCTTCATCTGATTCAATAACAAAATCTTCAGATTGGAGGTTTTCTAAATTACATTCTCCTAAGACTAAGTATATTTCTGCCCGATTACAAGTTTTTATATTTAGATATTCTTGCACGGGATATCTTTCTAGGATATTGTTAAACAGAACATCAAGTTTCTGACTTGATCTCTCCATCTTACTAATGTCAGCTGTTTTGTGATCAACTCTAATGTTTAAAATCACTTTCTTTCCACCTGGAAATTTAACAATTTCTATCTTGAATTATGAATGTATCTTATAATTAATACAATTTTGAGAATATTAAAAACTTAAATGGTTTTTATCCACTCATTTACATAAACTTTAGCATCTTCTAGTTTACCTTCCTTTAAGAGTGTTTGGATTTTTTCATCCTTTAAAATGGTATAAAGATATTTCTTACGTATTTTTTGATCATATACGTATTTTTTGAGGATATTCCTGGCAAAGAATTGTAGTTGAAGCTGCATTATATCTTCAGTTTTTATTACCTTTTCAATTTTTTTTCTTAACTCTTTTGACATAAGGGGGCTTTTACCACCTGTAAATATGGATATCTGCACATCTCCAATGAAAAAAGATGATGGAACTATTAAATTACCTTTATCTGGTTCATCTGCCCTGTTAATGAGTTTTTTTCCTGATATGTCTGTAACTTTTTGGTTAAGTTCATGGTCCGCTGAAGCAGTCACCACAATGTCGGCCCAATCAACACAATTCTCTATTTCTTCCTGGTTTTTGATGGTTGCTCCTAAATCCAACAAATAATCTGGAACATGGTTCCCAATAACAAATACATTGGCTCCAGCTTCGAGAAATCTTTTGGTTCTCCTATTCCCTACTTCTCCCGAACCTACTATTAAAACTTTTTTATCCTTCATCTCAAGAACTAGGGGAGTCCAACCCATCTTACAACTCCAAATTCTTCATTTTAAGCAGTTTTGCCGCTCTTTTCAAATCGTTATCGCATTGCTGAAAAACTTCTAATGCCTCTTCTTCTGAAACATTAAATGATTCTGACAGGATCTTAACACTTTCTTTAGTATTTGATTCATGTTTACCGACAAGTTCTTCTGAGAGCTGTTTTTTTAAGTCCATATATTCATCAACGCTCATATCAATCCTTCTCATTACCATATCTCTTAAAGGGCATGGTTTTGAAGGTTTACAGCACCAGACAAGTGAACCAAAACAGGTTCCTTCTCCTTGGCCGAGTTTAGATTTTTCAGCAAAATTTTCTTTAATTTCTATATACTCTTGAGCAGTGAGTTTAGCATCCTCAAGAGCATATATAACTGGACAAGGTTTCACTGGTGGACAGCAAAATGACAAAGCACGCTTGTCTCCCCCCCGGCATACATGTGATGGTGAATCGTCCCAAACCATTATTCTATTCCTCCATAAGCATCTTCTGTTTCTCTTTTGGTGTTAAATCTTCAACAATTTCGTTTGGATCACCGATTTTAAGTATTTTTCCACCCCGCATCAGTGCAGCCCTATCACAGACATCGAGAACAAAGTCCATGTCGTGTGATATTATCAGAAAAGTCTGATTAAGCTCATCACGGGCCCTTCTTATTGAATCAGTAACTTGAACTCTTGTTATAGGGTCCATGGTACCTGTGGGTTCGTCAAGAATTACGATGTTAGGTTCTTTTATCAGAACTTGTGCCAAAGCAACTCTATGTCTTTCTCCACCACTCAATTCGTCAGGATATTTTGTTAATAAATTATTTGCATAATCTTCATCAAAACCAACTGCTTTAAGTACATAAACTGCTTTCATTTTTGCAAATTCAGCTGGAAGTTCGAGGCTAATGGCTTCGGTAAGATTTCCTAGTACGTTTCTATGTGGGTAAAGACTGTACTCCTGATGTAAAATTCCTAGATATGGTATAACACGGCCCCTTCCAAAAGGACCTTTTTGTGTCATGTCAATCCAGTTCTCTCCAAGCTTAACTTCGATTTTACCCCCACTAGGGTCTGTTAATCCGTAAAGTATTCTTGAAAGGGTTGTTTTTCCAGCACCGCTCAATCCAACAATACCAAAGATTTCACTTTCATCTACAACAAGATCTATACCGTCTACAGCCTTGACAACACCCCTGTCTATGGAGTAGTAATATTTTTTCACTCCATCCATCTGTATTATGGGACCACCCGTCTTGAACACATTTTTTTTCTCAGGCAAAGGTACTTGGGACATAAATTCTTTCACTACACTCTCTGGATCCCCTTCTACTATTACCTCTCCCTTTTCAAGCCATATAACATGGTCACATAGTTTTCTCATAACCTCTGGCCAGTGTGATGTTATGATCATGGTGGTACCCTTGTTTTTCACACCATCAAGCAGAGCTTGGTGTAATAATTCAGCTGTTTTAGGATCTAATGTACCAGTTGGTTCATCTGCAAGGAATATCATGGGTTCCTTGGCTAGTTGCCTTGCAAGCACAACCCTTTGTTTTTCTCCACCACTCAGATCCCTTGCTATGTGAGTAATTCTATGGGCCATTTGCGCCATCTCAATGAGATCTATAGCCATATAAGTACTATCCTCTTCAGTGTGCCCTGTTATTGATTTTAAAACATTGTCTATTACAGTATCATCTTCATAAAGGGCAAAGGTTCTCTGTAACATAATGGAAATTCTACGTTTTATGGCTGCAAAAACTTTACGGTCGCTGTTCCAGAAATCAACTTTTTTAAGTTCAAACTCGCAACCACAACCACAGCTACATACTTTGCTGGCTTGTGATGGAGGTTCTACTCTTAAACATTCAGGGCAGATTGCTATAGTGTAAATAATTTGACCGCTATCAGGTCTGTAATCCTTCATTCCACGGAACATATTTATGAGTACAGACTTCCCGGAACCACTTCTACCTAGTATACCCAAAACTTTTCCTTCATCTATGGTCATATTTAGATTTTTTAAGATTTCAACGCCGTTAAAGGTTTTTGTGATATTTTTCACTTCTATAAAAGACATGCGACCACCTCTTTTTGAGTTTGTGATTTTTAGATAAATTAATTTGATACATTTATTATTGAATATTAATCTATTAATTATTTGATCCAACCAATATATAATTTGATAATTGTTTTGAAAATTTATATTCATTAATTCAATTTTGTTTTTAATGTACAATGAAAATATTCATAAAAGTGTTAGATCAAAGGGAATAGTACCGTTAATAGCTGCCCTTGCAATAGATATACCATCAGCACCTGATTTAAGCATATGTCTTGCAGATTTCAAATCTCTAATTGAATTGTTTCCTATTATAAATATATCCACGTTTTTCTTTACAGATTCAATTACACTGTAATCTGCACAATTAAATCCGGGTTTCATAGCGTCTATATGAATATAATCTGCACCAGCTTCATTCACAGCTTTTGCAATCATAACATCATCTACTCCAGGTACATTTGCTCGTATTTTAACCGAAACTTTCTTCTTACATTTTCTGACAACCTCTGAAGTAAAATCTTGAAGCATTTCAGGAGTTTTCAAAAGAGCTTGTCCACATCCTGATTCAATCAGTTCTGGCTGCCTGCAATGAGCATTTATTTCAACCACGTCAAGTTCAGGGATCTTCGATATCTCGATTATCTGGTCTGGTGAACTTGAACGGAGGTTAACTGAAACTTCACCATTGTAATGGGATTGATTTTTTATTAACCTTACTTCTTTTGTAATATGGTGATATAAATCCTCCTTAGCGATGTTAAATTCAAGCCTGCCCCTCTTAATTATTTTCAATCCGGCTTCTATGGCATTATGGTCTGCATTGTATCCTCCTATGGTTAAAAGATCAAAACCCAAAGAGGTCATTTTACAGCAGAACCTACCATCTGTTATCCCAGCCATAGGTGCTAAAACTTCAATATGATTCCTCCATTGAAACAATTAAATAAAGTGAAAAGTAAAAAACTCAGAAAGATAAAAAACACAAGACTGAGGCTTTTAACCTTTAAATAGGTTTATTCCTCATTTTTCATTACATGTACCAAATTATAGGTGAATCCGCCTCTTATCTCTTCAAGTGCGAGATCAGCGAGATTTGCGGCTTTTTCGGCGGTAGGGGCCTTTCCAACACCTGCCTTAAGAGCTATATTTATTTCGTCCTCAATTTCTTCAATAATTTTAAGTAGTCCCTCAGGATTCAAACCATTACAGGGAGACATGAAGTTATCTCCACCTATGAAAATTAGTAAAGAACCTTTTTCAATGAGTTTCTTCATGAGGAAATGTTGAACTCGATTTACAATAAAAGAAGTATCATAGGCAGGTATTATATCTGTGAGCGAGTCTGTGATTCCGTTTATATCAATATGAGCTATCTGGACGAAGCTTTCATCACCTTTAACTAATCCATCAATTGCTAGAACCTCTGTCCTTTCTTCTGACTGGGCACCACCATAGTTTTGCAGGGCATTGGTTGCTTTACGCTGTGCTTCATATGGTGTTTCAGCGGCTCCTACTCCCATACTTATAGTTATAGGGTATCTGTTTCCTATGGATTTTTGTATTCTTTTATGATCCTCCATGTCTACACCGTTTGTCACCGCGAGCATGTTATCGAAGCGGGTGAAAAATACAAGACCGCTCTTTGCAGCAAACTGCCTTTGAAGATCTGCGTAAAGTTCAGCCTGCAAAATCTGAAGATCTGCTTCGGCCCTAGGTGTGGGAGTCACAGTCCATGGACCATAGTTGTCAATTTGAATTAAGGTCATTTGAATCATAAAATTTCACCCAAAGTAATTCTCGATAACATCATTTTGTCTCCGATGTTCTTCATGTTGGTGTTTGTTACAACAACCTCTGGTATTAGTCTTTCGATTTTGTTCTTGTAGGCAATATCTTCAAGGTCTATAATAAATTTGTCTAAAAATTTCGAGTACATATTTGCAACACCAAAACATGAAACATCATGCCCCAAAGCATTCATAAATTTAGCCGCGGGACCACTTACAGGAGCATCACCAATTATAGGTGATATTCCGACAACATATGTTTTTTTAAGGGCTTTAATCATGCCATCTAATGATATTATTGGCCATATGGAAGTAATTGGGTTTGATGGTCCTAAAACAACCATATCAGATTTCTCAACAGATTCAACAAGTCCTGGTGTTGGTGCAACTGTATCATATTTGATGTCTAGAACTGCTGGTTTTCCCTGCTTTTCAACCAGGAATTCATGGAATTCCAGTTCACCATTGTCGGTTACAATGACTATGTTGGATTTCTCATCACTCATGGGAATTATTTCAGATTTAATGCCTAGGGTTTTTCTTTGAATGTTAACAACCATCGAGAGAGGATATTTTTCCATGAGCAATGTTTTCTGAATTTTTATTGCTCTATCCCTGTCCCCAATTTTAAGGGTTTCTGGACATTTGATCTCCTTTAAAGTTTCATGAGTTATAAATGTATCATCCTTAATTCCGTACCACGTTTCATCGTTGATGATCCCTGACAAAGTATACATGACAGTATCTATGTCTGCTGCAACATACACTCCCGAGAAATAGTTATTTTCAAGTGTGTTAACAATCACTCTAAGATCTTTTGGATCTGAAACTTTGACTATACCTTGCAACAATTTAGGAGTACCTGTTCCGCCGGAAAGTATGGTTATCATTGGATCAATCTTTCTTTATCTGCTGATTTTTTTTAGTGAATTTTTCTAACTTATATTAGTCAGAAATATGATCTTAATTTCTATCTGAATACATCGTATTTTTTGGGACGGATAAGTGGTTTTATACTTGCATGATTGTTTCTCAATTTATTGAAGTAACCAACTCCTCTAACTATAACCACTGGAATTCCTTCATCTGCCTGTCCCATGACTATCGAAGCTGCTGATGCCAGTTCATCTGCAACTGCTATTTTGGTGGTTTGAAGTTCTCTTCCATAAAGGTCGGTTTCACCTTGCCGATTCCATAATGATTCAATTCCGGATATTCCAATAGCAACACCTACTGCACCTTCTCTAAATGCACGCCCTTGTGTGTCTGATATTATAACAGCAATCCGTTTTCCTGTGGTATTTTCTATTTTTTTTCTGATGTTGTTTGCACTTTTATCTGGATCTAATGGAATTGGTGTAGCCATTCCATTTTCTACATTAGATTCATCTATACCTGCATTAGCACATACAAAACCATGTTTGCTTTCGGAAATTATGAAATCTGGCCCAACCTTAATTATCTCGGCTGATTCATTAATAATAAACTCAACAAGCTTGCAATCTTTGCCTGTTTTCTCTGAAAGTTCAACAGCAAGTTTACTTGGTTCTAATGATTTAAGATGTACTACAGTGCCTTCTGATTTTGCAACTGCAGTTTCAGCTATTACTAAAATATCTTCACTGCAAATTTTTATATCTTCTGAATCTGCAGCATTAACTATTATTTCTGCAAGGTTGTCTCCTTCTTTTATAAGTGGAATCTTTTGGATACCTATGAGCTTAACACACATTTAAGCACCTGTTATTTAAATAATTATTAATGATAATTAGAAATATTGGATTTTTATTATTGGAGTATTATACTGAACTTATCTCCCATTTATCTATTCCAAAGGCAGCCGCCGATGTTACGGGGTTGGTGAATTCTTTAAATTTACCCTGGTTCATTATGAACATCGCAGCTTCCTTGGCATTTGAAGCTCGGAAATCCACAATCTGAGGTCGGGTGTATTCATATGTTGATATGTAGGTACATTTTCCATTTTGAACCTTTTCTACTATCAGATCTTCGTGTGTTACAATTCCAATATAAGAATCACCTTCAATGGTTGTTGCACCAGCAATACGTGGAGTGTTAAAATCATCTTTCTCATAATCCATTGAAAGTAATGATAATGATATAGCATCCCTTATATTCATTCCTGTTTCTATTTTGTCCGCTATTACATCTGTATGGGATCCATTTGAAACCACAGCAATATCCTTTACAATCTTGATGGAGTTGTAGGCTATGTAAGGATTTTTAAATACGTCTTTTTCGTTTCCCTCTGTTGGAACAATTGAAACCCTGTCATCAAATGGTTTTGCTATTCTATTTGGAAAAGAACGGCTAGATACTCTGTATGCAACAAATTTTCCAGATTCTGTACTTCCTACTGCTAATATTCTTCCAAGATACAAGTTATTCACCTTCATTTTTTTTGGACGACAATTTTACATTATAATAATTTCAAGGATTAATACTAATGATCTTTCAGGGTTTACATAATTTAAAATTATTTTTTTATGGATTACTTTTGTGCTCTTAAGGCCTGACTATGGCGATATTTCTAATGTTGTAATCAATTAGTTCTTTCCTTTGATTATTATTTTTTCATCTGAAGATTTCTTTTTGGTTCATTGGAATTGTAAAAACTCGTATATTCATATTATTACTTTGTTCTTTCAACAGTGGACCATGATTTTCTTACAAAGTCTGGCAAATCATTATATGGTGTGTTTTTTAAAAATAAGATGGTTTTAGGATCACTAGGATAACCAGAACCAATATCACTGAATTCCTTTCTTAACTTATGAATTGCCATGTCTCTTTCAACCTTAGCAACTATTGATGCCGCTGAAACTATAGCATACTTATCATCTGCCCCGTGTTCGGCAACTACTTTGAGATTGTCCTGGAATTTTTCGATTTCATTTTTGAACCTTTCAGGATTTACATCTATACAATCAATAAATGTCATGTCTGGTTTAGAATCACCTATTATTTTTCTCATGGCGATTTTTTCGATTTCATTGAGGTTTACATCCTTTGATCTGAGAAGGTCAATATCACTTGCACTTATATGTACTGGGTGATATTCTGCAATTTTTTTTATTTTCCTAGAGAGAACAACTCTCCTCTTAGGAGAAATCTTCTTAGAATCTTTTAATTTGAGTCTTTCAAGGTACTTCAATCTTTCCTCTTCAACTGCAACTCCACACACAACTAGGGGTCCGAGAACCGATCCTCTACCTGCTTCGTCTATTCCTACTAGTTTCATATTATAATTTTTCCTAAAAAATATTGAACTTTTATTCTCCATGATAAACAATTTAAGCTTTAATTTTATAAGATTAATAATTTTATTAAGGTTGGAAAAAAATTTGAACACCTGTTATCAGAATATTATTTTTATAATAAATTTCAGAAAAAAATTTAAAAGGAAAAAAGGAATTATTTCATAGCTTTTAAACGTACTTCAGGTTCAAGTGCCCTAGGTTCTGCAGCCACTATTGCTGCTCCTTTAGCCACAACTGTCATTGGATCATCCGATATTTCTACTGGAACTCCTACTTCTTCATATATCCTATCTTTCAACCCTCTAAGCTGGGATGTACCACCAACAACTACTGTTTTGTTGTATACACCGGATATGAGTTCGGGAGACATTCTCTCAAGAACCATTGAAAGTGCTTCAATAAGCCTTACTACTATTGGTTCTGCCGCATCAGCCACTAATTTTGAATCTAATTCGACTTGTTTAGGTTTGTTTGTTTCCATGGATTTTCCAATTGCTGTTGTTGATAGATTCTCAACGTCTGCATCTGAATGTACCATTCCTACGGCTATTTTGGCTTTTTCTGCTTCGTGTATTCCTATTTCAACGCTGTAGAGTTCTTTAACTTTTTCGACTATGTTTTTGTCAATGTCATCTCCACCATCTCTTATGGTTTCGATGTCCGTAATTCCACCTAAAGATATTACAACAATATCACTTGATCCAGCACCAATATCGATAATCATGGTTCCTGCTGCTTCTGCTATAGGAAGACCTGCCC
>Ga0302167_10001532_pt1 | contig 9974 bp, 12 predicted proteins | sample I_Fen_N1_1_FD_193496 | JGI IMG/M metagenome (GOLD analysis project Ga0302167, IMG submission 193496) | Peat permafrost microbial communities from Stordalen Mire near Abisko, Sweden - I_Fen_N1_1 | ecosystem: Environmental > Terrestrial > Soil > Wetlands > Permafrost | place: Sweden: Abisko...
TTACTACTTTTGCATTCGCTTTGCAAAGATACTAAAATTTTCGCAAATGTGGGGCCTATAGCTCAGTTGGTTAGTAGCACCTGACTCATAATCAGGGGGTCACTGGTTCAAGCCCAGTTGGGCCCACCCTTGAAAATGAAGCACTTGTAGACATGTTCTACAAGTGCTTTTTTGATGCTGTTGCACACGATTTGCACACAGCTACAGAAAACGGATATAAAGCAGTGAGAATACATGAAAATTAATTCATTCCAGATACTGAAGCTATTTCAAGTAGTCTATCGAAATTGGATTTATTCTCCTTAGAATGATTATTTGATAAACTTTGTTTCATTATTTGGACGTTAATGTACTATATGTTTTAATCCGTCTTTCCGCGATAAGCTTCTCTCTTCTGTTGAAGCTCAAGTCTTTCTTTATTGCTAGTTATTTCCGTTGTCTTTATAGTTGACAACTTTTTAAATTGGTTGCATATGGGGTCTATGAATTCGGTTTTAGATATATTTGGATCCATAATATAGCCATTCTTTTTAGCAATACAATAAAGAAATATTTCCATGAAATCCTCTGGAAGTTCTTCCCAGTAGAAATTATTGTAATAGCATGATGTGTGATTGATGGTAGCTATTCTACATCCTTTCTTTTTAACCCATTTTATGAGGTTGTTGACAATTAGATCTATTTTGAATTTAGTAGATGGTTCATATTCCTCGAGAACTATTTCCAGATATATTACATTTGCTTCACTGGAGTCATTTGACTGTTGAAGTTTTCTCAACTCTTCTCTTACTTTGTTAATTTGAATTATTGTTTTCGTGCCTTTATAATATTCAATTGGAAAGTCAATAGTTGGCATGGAATTAAGAATGTTTTCCAAATTGTCAATTGATAGTATCTCTTTATTTTGCTTCGAGATGCATATGTTTTCTTCTTTGGTTTTTAGATTACCTGTTTCTAAGGTATTCTCTTTAGTTTTAACCGTGTTTGTATTTTTTTTGTTATTCATAATAAGTATGTTAAATTATTGTTTTTTGATTGTGCAGATTTTATAATCGAAAGATTTGTCTGCAATGAGTCATTTTCATTTTTGACAATTTGGTTGTTTAGCCATTGATCTAGTTCCTCCACGCTGAAAAGTAATTTATTTCCAATTTTGTAATTTGGAATACTATTCGATGCTGTGAGTTTATATAGTCGAGATTTACTCATTTTATATCCCTGCTTAAAGAAATAAGATAATGTATCGTCAAATGTCAGTTTTTTTTTAGGTACCTCTTCTGGTTTAGCGATTCTGTTTAGAAGAATCTCTTGAATCACTCCGACTTGAGAAATAAGGAAGTCGATTTGCAGAGGTAAGTTCTCTTGGGTTGTTGTCATTTTAATAGTTTTTTTATTATGTTTTTTTGATGTCACAAAAGTAGTTTAGGTTCAAAAAGCACATTAGTCGGAATTTTTATTTTTTCAATACTTTTTTATAATTTAGAAAAAAAAATATACAATAGAATATGGGACGTAATAGTTATAGTTTTGATAAAGAGATGTTTGGTTTTTTGATAGAGGAGTTTAGACACCAATTTAAAATTAGTACCAGCTTTAGTGACTACGAAAAAATTCGGGGAATTATAAACGAAGAGACTGAAGAACAAGAATTGGATCGGATAGCAAGAACTAAACTACACATTAAGGGAGGGAAAGTTGAAGGTAAACTTAGTGCCGATACAATTAAGCGTGCTTTTGGAATTATTAATCCAAAAAAAAATGGTGATCCACAAAGTCTGAAATTTCATGTAACTACCTGCAATATAATCGCTCGCAGATTAAAATATCGGGGGTGGGATGAATTTTGTGAGAAAGCCAATCAAAATTATGATCTCACAAAGGGATTTAAAACCATCGATATGTATGAGTTTAGTAATTTGATTGTTGATAGAAATATTTGTATAGGGTGGTATCCACACAAATATTGTATGCTAAAGTATTTAGGCGATTATTCGTTCGAGGTTGTTGAAAGTTATAATTTGAGGAGTCCCCTAAAACGAATTTTTAGGACTATTGGTTTCAGACATGGAAAGATTGAGAGTAAGTGTGTCTATCCTAATATAATTATTGAACCTTTTCATGATGATTCAGATTTCGATTTAATAGAAATGGGTATTATTCCACAAGAATATCTTTTATAAATTGATTATTGTTTCATGAAAAGATGAGTTAATTGGGCTGAGATATTCTGTCTTTCTTGATTATTCCATTTGCTTTTCATTAATTAAACTCAAATAATGCTGATGTTTTTAATCTCTTTTTTTGCGAGATAAAAGACTGATGGCTATGTTGCCAGTAGTTTGATTTGTTTCCGAAGGCTTGAACAACTAGTGATAATTTATAAATCACAGTTAATTAGATTTTGTTGTTTATCAACTCGCGATAATAGAAATATAGACCCGTAATGAAAGAAAAATCATTAGTGAATTGAAGTATTTTTGTTTCAAGATTGAGAATTATTATCACTAGATGATTTGATATTCATTGTTGATTAATTCATGATAGCGAAAACGATAGTATAGAGATTGAATGAAATATCATTAGTTGATTGAATTATTTTTGTTTCGAGATTGAGAATTATTATCACTAGATGATTTGATATTGATTGTTGTTTAATTCATGATAGCGAAAACGATAGTATAGAGATTGAATGAAATATCATTAGTTGATTGAATTATTTTTGTTTCCAGATTGAGAATTATTATCACTAGATGATTTGATATTCATTGTTGATTAATTCATGATAGCGAAAACGATAGTATAGAGATTGAATGAAATATCATTAGTTGATTGAATTATTTTTGTTTCGAGATTGAGAATTATTATCACTAGATGATTTGATATTCAATGTTGTTTAATTCATGATAGCGAAAACGATAGTATAGAGATTGAATGAAATATCATTAGTTGATTGAATTATTTTTGTTTCGAGATTGAGAATTATTATCACTAGATGATTTGATATTCAATGTTGTTTAATTCATGATAGCGAAAACGATAGTATAGAGATTGAATGAAATATCATTAGTTGATTGAATTGTTTTTGTTTCGAGATTGAGAATTATTATCACTAGATGATTTGATATTCAACGTTGTTTAATTCATGACAACATGGTGAAAATGAGAATGACTTATCGAAGTATTATCTTTTTTTATTTGTCTTTAGATTGAGAAAACTGTTACTGTGGCGATAAGTTGAATGTTACTGTAGAATCCTAATAAAACAAGTTTAAAATCTTTTTTGGTCTATCTTCGTGTATATTTAAAACGCGCTACAGATGGAAAAAGATAAAGAAATGGCCGAGTACATTTATTCAATATTGCTCAGTGATAAAACGATTATTTGGTCATGGGGATTTCGAACTCCCACTATTATTGAGAATGGATTAAAATTTAGGGTGAGTGGCTTTCTATTTAAAGGTTGGGTAAAGATTATATATAATCAAGGTATAGATTTATTTGATATCAAATTAATCACGGTTAATGGTGCTGAAAAGAAGTCTTTAGAAAGTATATATTTTGATGAATTGGTAAGGGTAATTGATGATAATGTAGAGCGGGTGGAAAATTACGATGAGGCTGTGAAGAAAAAATACTTGAAAGATTGAAGATGAGCATTAGACAAATGTGAAATCAGAAGAAGTTGAATGTATTTCATAATGATATGCCTTTAAAAAAACTGGTGTGATAGCCTCTTAATCTCTGTTGCACCTATTTGTATTTTTTGCTCAGAATGAAATAAAAATACCCTCAGAAAACATCGTCCAATCTTAGATGTTTTCTGAGGGTTTTTTTTATAAAAGACATTGTATTTGTATTTTGATTAGTGATGGGGTAAATAATACTAGAGTACAATTAGATTTTTATAATAGGTCAACTAATGCCCAGATTTCTTCGAATCCATCTTGAACTGTCCTTCGTGGAATTGGAATGGCAAAGAGCCAATCGTAAATTATTTCTTCCGCTTCTAAATCGGACATTGAGGATTTATTCAACAAATATTCTTTTAAAGAATCCTGTGATATGTACTTGTCTGTATTATGTTTAATGTCTGTTATTTTATCGGGAATTTTTAGTTTTATCGATGTTATAATTACCTGTACAAGTCTCTTGTCATGAGCAAATAGGTCATGAATAATACCATAGATAATGTATCGATGTTGTAGAACATCATATCCAAAGCACTCAATAATATACTGAAGTTTATATTCCGTATCTATTTCTTTTGGATTATCGGCCAATGACTTTAATAAATCGGTTCCACAACCTGGACATAGACCGATTGTATTTTTTTTGGAGTTTTGCCATTTGTGTTGGCATTTAAAACATTGCATAGTTTTGAAATTAAATTGTTATACACTATATATATGGTATTATTATATAAAGAAATAGAGGTACATTATTTCAGTGCACCTCTATCCTTCAAAACATGTTAAACGTAGATTAAATTGTCATTTAGGGAAAATATCGTTCAGGTTGTTTTTGTTGATAAATTTATAGTAATCAGTCACAATCGTTAAAAGGCCGATAGGAACTAATAAAAATATTAATGGGTTAGTATGATAAGCTGCTGACCATTTAAATTCTATCAGCATAACAGTAGCTGTGGTAAGACCGCAACCAGGACACTTAAAATGGAAAAGTGTATTCCATAAACAAGGAATGAAGATGTTGAAATTTAGGACTGATTTTACTAAAGCAGAAACAATGAAATAGCAAACAACTACGCTCATAATTATATTACTCCGTAAATATGAGAATATGGAGGTAAATTTCCTACACATTTTTGATTGTATTACCTTGAATATCTTTAAAGTTTCCTGTAAGTATAATTATTAGGTCTACAAGTGCCCAAACACCACATCCTCCAAGGGTAAGAAGTTGAATAACTCCAATTATAGTATGTCCAGTGTAAAACCGATGCACTCCAAAACCACCTAGAAACAGGCATAGTAGCAGGCAAGTTAGCCATCTGTTGTCTCTTGATTTTGATTCAGAGTCTATTGAAGATGTAGTGACTGGATACTGTCTGACACCGCATTTCGGGCAAATCTCAGCTTTTAAGTTGATGATTTCACCACACTCAGTACAATACTTTTCATTGTCTTGTTTCATTTTTTTGTTTGTTTCTTTCTTAGTAATTGTAGTTCCATTTTGTCCATTGTTTATCTAATAAGAATAGACCTTCAGCAAGTAGTGCTGAAGATCTATTTATTTATTTATTGAATTTCTGATGCTGCTTTTACTAATTTATTTTGAAGTTCCACAAACTTAGTCATTTGGGCTGTCGATAGTTTATCTCCAGCATTACCTAGTTTTGTTTGTAAATCAGTAGCACTTTTCATCATGGCAGGGTAATCAGCCAAAGCCGATGCATCTCCATTCTTTGCTTTTTTCATTAACGCAATATATTTATCAATATATGTTTCATAGCTTTTCAAAACGGCATCAAAGTCTTCATCTTTGTTGGCTGCCGCCACTTCGACACTCGCATCTGATAAGACTGAATCATTCTCAGTGATAGTCGAAATAGAATCTTTGCTATTATCAACACTTTTTGATGCCGAAGAGCCACCACAACTTGTAAAAACCATTGCAGTAATAATCATTGCTGCGAAAACTGACATTCCTTTTTTCATTCTTTTTGTAATTAAGTTCTTCCTACTCATTTGGCTTTTCGGTTTCGCCTCGCGATTTAACTTGTGCGATTCAATTTATTTTTTGTGATCTTTAGTTACCACATTCATCTCTCATGTAGTTGGTCAGACTCTTTATAACCGTTCTCGATTTTTGTGGGAGTTAAATATCTTCTGCAAATATAATACACTTACATGTAAGTGCAATAAGAAATTTAAATAATTTTCCTTTGTATTAATAAAGTTTCAATAAGTGGAAAATAAAATAGATCAATTTGTTATTGATAAAGTAAGAGAAATTCGGATAATGAAGGGTGTCTCTCAGGCAGAATTAGCGGTTAATATTGACTTGTCCAGAGGGTTTGTTGGAGATGTAGAAAACCCACACCATAGGGCAAAATACAATCTTAAACATTTGAATAAGATTGCAATTGCCCTCAATTGTTCAATCAGAGATTTTTTTCCTGAAAAATTTATTGAGGAAGAATAGTTTTGGTAATGTAGGTACAAACTGTTGAGTGTGCCTCATGCTAGTTCTTAAGAGCTTTGCCTTATTCCGTAATTTGGTGGGAGTGTGGTCAATATTCTACTGGTGCACAGATCTTCGAGCTTTCTACATTATCTTAATAGTTAGTTGCTACTTACAACATCCTCCTCAATAGTGTAATTACTTTCTTTCTCAATCCCATTTAATATATCCAGTTTAATCTCATTTTCTATCTCCTCAATTGAGGTAATTATGTGTTCAATAAATCCTTCCATGTTGTTATCTTTTTGGGTTATTTTATTATTTATATATCCTCTAAAACCTAGAAATATGGGTAAATGGATATGAATCTTGAAAATTTATTATTTAGACAAATTGTGTAAGTAAATTTGTGTTTTTTCTCTGTTACCTCTTTCGAAACTGGCTAGTTAAGACTCTGTTGTCTTCAAATCCGAGTGTCTTACTGATTCACTTATTTAGGCGATATCGGCTGTTTCAAAGCGGGTGCGAAAGATGACGTATAGTGTAAGTTGCAATTTCGCCTATTGATAGTCTCTATTGCCAATTTGTTTTTTTCCTTGAAGTTTCTTCTATAGCTTGTTTTTGAAATAGAAATCTCCTTGGTCTGTTCTTCTTTTTGGTAACTTAGTTCGTTTAACTCCCTTCTCCTTGTAACTCTTCTGTCCCCTAGGAAACAGAATCAACTCATTTGTAAAAATCCTATATAATTCATCTATAAAAAAGCGATTTTCGTAATTTTTCACCCCATTTCTTTTTGAAATATCTGACAGTAATTCCCATAATAATGTTTGGTTAATTTCTACATAGTAACAATTATTGAAATAATGTGGCTGCCCATAGATTAGCCCCAATTTAAACTGATTCGCTTTACATAAATCTAAAATATTTGTGGTAATAGTCATTATTATGAATTCTGTAGTAGGCTCATTTTGTTTTGAAGTGCGTTCATGAAATCTAGTGTCTTGTAAATCATTTGTGATTCTAGATTTTTCAATATGACTGTCATATAATTTTTGAAAGTCAATTGTCTCCACAATAAATCGGATACTTAAAAAGTGCCTTATTGTTAGCATGTTTTCCTCTTTTTCTTGTTGTCTTTGTTGTCTTTGTTGAGCATGACGAATCCAATTATCCAATCTAGCCAGACGTTCTTCAAAGTCGAGCATACTATAATTTCCTGTATCTTTAAAGTGTTCCATATTTTATTTTATTAATTTGTGTTATTATTTAGATAAATTGTGTAAGTAGATTTGCATTTTTTTCTCTGTCTCCTCTTTCGAAACTGGCTAGATAAGCTTCTGTAGTCTTCAGATCTGAATGACCTAATGATTCGCTTATATAGGCGATATTGGCTCCTCCTCGTTTCAAAACAGTAGCGAAAGAGTGACGTGCAGTATAGGTTGTGATTTTACCTATAGACAGAGCCTCTCCGATTAATTTCATTCGTTTGTTTATCCGCTTTGTGAGTTCTTTATTTGTTGTTTTTCGTTCCAATGGAGTTTCTTTCCCATTCAGATATGGAAAGATGAATCCAAATTTATTCTTAATCCCCCAGCGGTCGATAATAGCCTGCAATTCTGGTGTAATGATTACCCTTATTTCTTTCCTGCTCTTAGCTGTTCTCTCCGTTTTTTGACGTACAAATAAAATCTCTCCATCAGTAATATTTGTGTATTTAAGTCTTATTAAGTCTGCAACATTAATCCCATTACAGAGATATATAAACAGCCATAGATCCCTATATTTATCTGTGGTTATATTCCTATCGGAATAGTCAAAAATGCTTTTTATCTGTTTAATGGTAAGTGATTTTTTGTGCGCTTCACCAGTTTTAATTTCAAAGCGATCTTTGCCGAAAGGGTATTGAGCCTCTTTAAATGTTCCAGCTCTTCTGGCTTCATTAATGATGGTTCGGATGTTGCGAAAATGCATACCAGTAGTAGTTTGATTTTTCGTTAGTAACCAAAATTGCTCACATTTACGTAGCCACTGAACGGTAATAGAACTGAAAGATATGTTCGTCCCAGCAAACTCCTCTGTAATTCTCAATGTTTGCTCATAAATTTGCATGGTACCAATCCGTCCCTCATACTCTAATGCTGATATTTTTGCCCTTAAAGCATTGTTTACGGTGTCACCGGTTGCTTTCCCTAATCTTGTGTTTAATGTGTCAAACATGAAATCACCACGTTCGGCTAGTGACTCTACATTGAGTCGTACCAAATTGAAGCTGTTTTCGATACTGGCTTTAATCGTTTTACTAGCTGTGGCTTTGCTCGTAGGAAGATTGTCCCAGTCTACCCGAGTGAGGTTTTTACCAGTGGGGTAGTACGCTCTTACGCGTTTGTAATTGACTCTTATCTTCACAGGATACTCACCTTGTGCATTCGGTGTTCGTGTGTCCAACATGGATGTAACGATGATACCATCTTTTGAATAACTATGCATTTGTATCAATATAAAATCGGGTAACAACATTGTTTTCCGATTTTATCTATATCCAATAAATTTTGAAAATATAGATTGAAAATAGTATTTTTTCAAGCTTGAGAATAATTTCAAACTACGATTGAAATAGCTGAGTTGAATAGATACAAATGAAAGTACAGCAGGCACGAAGATTTCTTGGTCCACATGTTTGATATTGCTAATTATCATAATGCAGATAAAATACGAGCCTATTTCCAAGAGCGGAATCCGGAAATATAAGAATACCATTCAAATATAGAAAAAACAAATGTTGCCGATGCTACTAGTTTCACTAAAGATCAATTACTGGTTATAAACAACTTTAGGGTGTTGAAAGTATATTTTAGCTACAGCAAAAATATGTTGGCAGAAATCAAGAAAATGTCTTACCGTAGTTGGCATGGTGAAGAACAATGTTGGACAGTACCCTCGTCGGAAAAATTCAAAGCGGAACTTAAAGAAATTGCAGAACGAAACTCACTGGACTTTATTTATCGCGAAGAATCCAAATCGGCAGTGAAGCCCCGCACTTCGCGACACGATATTGAAAACTATCGCGAATGCCCCGCCGAATATATTGCCAAACTGAAAGAGTTGCGTTACAGCCCAAATACACTCGACACATATAAACACATGTTCGAAGAGTTTATCAATCATTTTTCGGAAACAGAGGTTGACGACATTACAGATGAGATGATCATTGAATTTTTACGATATTTGGTGAATGAACGAAATATATCGGGTTCGTACCAGAATCAATCCATCAATTCCATCAAGTTTTATTATGAGCGAGTACGAGGTGGTCAGCGTAAAATTTATACCATAGATCGGCCTCGCAAAGAAAAGATGTTGCCCGAAGTGCTGAGCGAAGAAGAATTGGTGAAACTACTAAACGCAACAGATAATTTGAAGCACAAAGCCATTTTCATGACTATTTATTCGGCTGGACTTAGGATTAGTGAGGTCATTAATTTGAAGATAAAGGATATTGATAGTAAAAGGATGCAAATACGAGTAGAGCAGGCAAAAGGGAAAAAAGACCGCTACACGTTATTAGGTGCAAAGACCTTGGAAGTTTTGCGTAAATATGTTGCTGAATACAAACCAAAGGTGTGGCTATTTGAGGGATTAAAAGGAGAACAATATTCTACAAGTAGCATTCAAGCTAATTTAAAAATTGCGGTAGACAAGGTTGGAATAAAAAAAAGGATAACGGTTCATACGTTACGACATAGTTTTGCAACTCATTTATTGGAAGCCGGCACTGATATTCGCTATATTCAGAGCCTATTAGGTCATTCGAGTGGTAAAACAACAGAGAT
>Ga0302167_10001533_pt1 | contig 9971 bp, 8 predicted proteins | sample I_Fen_N1_1_FD_193496 | JGI IMG/M metagenome (GOLD analysis project Ga0302167, IMG submission 193496) | Peat permafrost microbial communities from Stordalen Mire near Abisko, Sweden - I_Fen_N1_1 | ecosystem: Environmental > Terrestrial > Soil > Wetlands > Permafrost | place: Sweden: Abisko...
AGACCACCAGCAACACTTCCTGCGCTGCGCGAACAAAACTGACTACCGAGTCACCTATACCCGCAGCGGTGTCGATAACCAATACGTCGAGATTATCGCCTATGTCGCTGAACGCCTGGATCAGGCCGGCGTGTTGAGCCGGGCTCAAGTGAACCATGCTCTGTGTGCCGGACGCGGCCGGAACGATTCGAATACCGCCCGGCCCCTGCAATAGAACGTCGCGCAGCTCACAGCGGCCTTCAATCACGTCGGCCAGGGTACGTTTGGGTGTCAGTCCCAGCAGGACGTCGACGTTCGCCAGGCCCAGGTCAGCGTCCAACAGCATGACGCGACGGCCGAGCTCAGCCAGGGCCAGCGACAAATTCACTGACACGTTAGTCTTGCCGACGCCACCTTTGCCGCCGGTCACCGCGATCACCTGTACGGGATGTATGCTGCCCATGTTATTTCTTTACCTTGTCTTGCATAGACGGAGGCCACATTACTGGCTGCGCGTTCACGAATGGAACAATGCATGGCAGACCATCGATGTAGGTACAAAAACGGTTCATGACTACCTTAGCCAACCTGCTTGGTCGGGCTATGGTAAATATCAGCGAACATGTCAGCCATGGCTTCTTCGCTGGGTTCTTCCTGCATTTGCACGCTCACGGCGCGACTGACCAACTGATGACGGCGCGGCAGATGCAAATCATCCGGAATCCGCGGGCCATCGGTCAGGTACGCCACCGGCAATTCATGACTGATCGCCAGGCTCAGCACCTCGCCCAGACTTGCCGTTTCATCCAGTTTAGTCAGGATGCAGCCAGCGAGCCCGCAGCGCTTGTAACTGTGATAAGCGGCTGTTAGAACCTGTTTCTGGCTGGTGGTTGCGAGCACCAGGTAATTTTTTGATTTGATGCCACGTCCGGCCAGGCTTTCGAGCTGCATGCGCAGGGCCGGATCGCTGGCCTGAAGGCCTGCGGTATCGATCAGCACCACGCGTTTGCGCAGCAGTGGCTCAAGCGCCTGAACCAGCGATTGGCCCGGGTCGACGTGGGTCACCGACACATTGAGAATACGCCCCAGCGTCTTGAGCTGCTCCTGGGCGCCAATGCGAAAGCTGTCCATGCTCACCAGCGCGATGTTCTGCGCGCCGTACTTGAGCACATACCGGGCCGCCAGTTTGGCCAGGGTGGTGGTCTTGCCCATGCCGGCAGGACCGACCATGGCAATCACGCCGCCCTCTTCCAGCGGTTCGACTTCCGGTGTGGCGATCATCCGCGCCAGGTGCGCCAGCAACATGCGCCAGGCCTGACGGGGCTCATCGATATCACCGATCATTGCCAACAGATCGCGCGACAACGGGCCGGACAGGCCGATGCGTTGCAGGCGACGCCAGAGGTTGGCCTGGGCCGGACGGCTGCCTTGCAACTGATTCCAGGCCAGCGAGCCGAGCTGCACTTCCATCAGTTCGCGCAGGCTGTTGAGTTCGAAACGCATCGAGTCGAACGCACGTGGATCCACGCCGCCAGCGGCAGGTGCCGGAGCCGGCGCCGAGCGACGCGGTTCGGCGTAGGTCGGTTCGATCAGCGGCTCGGCAGCGGTGAGTGGCAGGCCGGCGAACAACTGGCGATTGGTGGTCTTGTCGCCTTCGGTCTCGCCATCGCCACGCAGGCTCAATTCGGCCTGGGCAGTGACGATGCGCGATTGGGTCTTACGCAGCTCATCCTCGAGTTCCATGTTCGGAACACGCGGGGCCAGCGCCGACAATTTGTAATCCAGCGCAGCCGTCAGCTCGACACCACCGGCGATCCGGCGATTGCCAATAATGGCGGCATCGGCGCCCAGCTCATCACGAACCAGTTTCATGGCCTGACGCATATCGGCGGCGAAAAAACGCTTAACTTGCATAAACCACTACCTCAGCCGTTGGGCCCTACTGTCGCAACAATGGTCACTTGCTTGTTGTCAGGGATTTCCTGATAAGCCAACACATGCAAACCCGGGACTGCCAGTCGGCCAAATCGCGACAACATGGCGCGAACCGGGCCGGCCACCAGCAGAATTACCGGTTGACCTTGCATTTCCTGACGCTGCGCCGCATCGATCAACGAGCGCTGCAGCTTCTCTGCCATGCTTGGCTCCAGCAGAACGCCCTCTTCCGAGCCTTGTCCTGCCTTCTGAAGACTATTGAGCAATATCTGTTCCAACCTTGGCTCCAGGGTGATCACTGGTAGCTCGGAGTCAGTGCCTACAATGCTTTGGACGATTGCGCGGGATACGCCGACCCGCACAGCAGCCACCAAAGCGGCAGTATCTTGACTCTTGGCGGCGTTGTTGGCGATCGCCTCGGCGATGCTGCGAATGTCGCGCACAGGCACCTGTTCGGCCAGCAGCGCCTGCAACACCTTGAGCAGTTGCGACAGCGAAACCACCCCTGGCACCAGCTCCTCAGCCAGTTTAGGCGAGCTTTTGGCCAGCAATTGCATGAGTTGCTGGACTTCTTCGTGACCGATCAGTTCGCTGGAGTGCTTGTACAGGATCTGGTTCAAGTGCGTGGCAACCACGGTACTGGCATCGACCACGGTGTAACCGAGTGACTGTGCCTGGGCGCGCTGGCTGATTTCGATCCAGACCGCCTCCAACCCAAAAGCCGGATCTTTGGCGGTTATGCCATTAAGCGTGCCGTAGACCTGCCCCGGGTTGATCGCCAATTCGCGATCCGGGTAAATCTCCGCTTCCGCCAGGATCACGCCCATCAGCGTGAGGCGATAGGCACTCGGCGCCAGGTCGAGGTTGTCACGGATATGCACAGTCGGCATCAAGAAGCCCAGGTCCTGGGACAGCTTCTTGCGCACGCCCTTGATCCGCGCCAGCAACTGGCCACCCTGATTGCGGTCCACCAGCGGAATCAGGCGGTAGCCGACTTCCAGGCCAATCATGTCGATAGGCGTGACGTCATCCCAGCCAAGTTCTTTGGTTTCCATCGCGCGGGCCGGCGAAGGCAGCAGTTCCTGCTGACGCTTGACCTCTTGCAGGGCCTGGACCTTGACCACGTTTTGCTTCTTCCAGAACAGGTACGCGCCACCGGCGGCGACCGCAGCCATGCTCAGGAAGGAAAAGTGCGGCATGCCGGGCACCAGGCCCATCACCGCCATCAGACCCGCCGCTACGGCCAAGGCTTTAGGCGAGGCGAACATCTGGCGACCGATCTGCTTGCCCATGTCTTCCGAGCCGGAAGCACGGGTCACCATGATCGCGGCCGCTGTTGATAACAACAGTGATGGCAACTGCGCCACCAAACCGTCACCGATGGTCAACAACGCGTAAACCTTGCCGGCGTCACCGAAGCTCATGCCGTGCTGGAAGATGCCGACTGCCATGCCGCCGATCAGGTTGATGAACAGAATCAGCAGACCGGCCATGGCATCACCGCGCACAAACTTGCTGGCACCGTCCATGGAACCGTAGAACTCGGCTTCCTGAGCCACTTCCATCCGGCGCAGCTTGGCCTGGTTCTGGTCGATCAGGCCGGCGTTCAAATCGGCGTCGATTGCCATTTGCTTGCCTGGCATCGCATCGAGGGTGAAGCGCGCGCTCACCTCGGAAATCCGCCCGGCGCCCTTGGTCACTACGACGAAGTTAATGATCATCAAAATCGCGAAGACCACGATACCGACCACGTAGTTACCGCCGATCACCACCTCACCGAAGGCCTGGATCACCTTACCGGCGGCGGCATGCCCTTCCTGGCCGTGGAGCATCACCACCCGCGTGGACGCCACGTTCAGCGCCAGGCGCATCAGCGTCGCGACCAGCAGAATCGTCGGGAACACCGCGAAGTCCAGCGGCCGCAAGGCATAGACGCAAACCAGCAGCACAACGATCGACAGCGCAATGTTGAACGTGAAGAACACGTCCAGCAGGAACGGCGGCACCGGTAGCATCATCATGGCCAGCATGACCAGCAGCAACAACGGCACGCCCAGATTGCCCCGACTTAAGTCGGCAACGTTTGTGCGAGCACTGTTGAATAACTGAGAGCGATCCACGGTTTTCCCCGATCCTTTAAAGCAAACTTTTGACGCCTGAAGCTGGCGCAAAGCGGCTATTGCAAGAAGCCTTCCAACTTTTGCAGGGACTGGAAATACTCGGTCAAATGCGAGAGAAACCCTTGTGACCACCCGTCGAAAAAGTGCTGTTACCTGTTAGTTCTGACAGTAGCCAAACCCGGGATATATACGCCTAATTTAGCTCCCAAACCTCAGCACCGGAGTTAGGCCATGAACAACACACACCGACCAAAACGATTTGACTCCGTTAAAGACGCCTTGACCAAAGAGCATGGAGCCACCCTCGCCCCGCAGAACCTGAGCAAAAAACTGGCGTCCATTCTGGGACTGGACATCTCCCCGGCATTACCTCAAACCCAAGAGAAACAACACATACAAACCCTGGCTTCGACAACGCCGTCCAAATCAAAAATACACTTGATTCAGGGCACAGCAGGCCTCGCCATCAACCGCAACTCAACCCACCTCTACTTCCAGACTTGGGACAACTCCATCAGCGTAATGGATACCGAATCTCTGGGAGTCGTTAAACGATACGAGTTCGGAGGCTACCCCACAGTAGAAGCCTTCGATCCGGATGACAGACTTGCCTACGCCAACGATCTTCGCAGTAGCTGTCTATGGGTGATCGACACTGTTAGAGAAGTGGTCGAGCCAGGCGCCAACGTCGAATCCGGAGGATTCGATCTGATCCTGAGCCCTGATGCCAAACACATCTATACCTGCGGCGGTCTCAACAACGGTTATCTGAAAATAATCGACACCCTGGAACAAACCGTTAAAAAGACGCTTCCGATCAAGTCGTATCCCTACACGCTCGCTGCCAACTCAGATGGCTCGCGCTTGTATGTCTGCTGTTGGGATGGAGAGTCCGACAACGATCCCTGCCACATCGAAGTCATCGACACTACCAGCGGGGGAATTGTTGCAAGCACCCCATTCTACGGAGTGCCATACGCCATGGCCGTGAGCCCCATAAATCATCATATTTATATAGCCGACCTCACCGGACACTCCGTCCAGGTGTTTGACACTGCGACAAATCAGATTACCAAGACGATCAACATCGGAGCATCCGTAGTGGACGTGTGTTGCAGCCCCGGCGGCAAGCACCTCTACGCAGCGACTTATGGTTCGCGTGTTCTGGTGATTGATACTGAAAATCTGGAGATCATCCAAAAGATCGATACCGACAAAAACGAACTCAGGGAAATCCGCACCAGGTCCGATAACGGCGACCTTTATGTACTCTTCTTTAAATGAATTAACGGCAGCAAAAATTTGTGCTTTTGCAGCGACTGCCGAACTAGCGAGGTTGCGCTCGAGCCAGGGGCACGCTCGAGCACAGTCCTCGCAAATGTTTAAGACTGCTAAAACCACCGCCGCAAGGATATTGAACGGGACAATTCCCGCCGGCAAGACAGCGCGAGAAGACTCAAACTGTCCACTGTCAGAACGAACAGGTATGCAAGGATTGCGGACGAACGGGATCAGGCGGCGGGAATCAAGAATCGCGGCGCAAATCCGGCGGGATCGGCAGGTCATCCTTGAGCGGCTCAGGCGGTTTGCCTTTGCCGGCGCGGTGCTGGCGGATCTGGTAGACGTAGGCCAATACCTGGGCGACCGCCAGGTACAGGCCTCCGGGGATTTCCTGCTCCAGCTCGGTGGAGTAATAGATCGAACGCGCCAGCGCGGGCGATTCGAGCAGCAGCACATTGTTGGCCACGGCGATTTCGCGGATTTTCAAAGCCAGGAAGTCGCTGCCCTTGGCCAGCAGCACCGGCGCACTACCTTTGCCCGGGTCGTATTTGAGCGCCACGGCGTAGTGCGTCGGGTTGGTGATGACCACGTCGGCCTCGGGAATGGCCGCCATCATCCGCCGCTGCGACATCTCACGCTGCAACTGGCGAATGCGCTGTTTGACCTCCGGCCGCCCTTCCTGATCTTTGTGCTCGTCGCGCACTTCCTGCTTGGTCATCAGCAGTTTCTTGTGGCTTTCCCACAGCTGCACCGGCACGTCGACGGCGGCGATGATGATCAGTCCGCAGGCCATCCACAAGGTGCTCCAGCCCACCACTTGCAGGCTGTGAATGACCGCCATTTCCAACGGCTCGTGCGCGATGCGCATCAGGTCGTCGATATCGGAAGACAACACCGCCAGCGCCACGAACAGCACGATCAGAAACTTCGCCAGCGCCTTGAGCAGTTCGACGATGGCCTTGGCCGAGAACATCCGCTTCAGGCCGGCTGCAGGGTTCATGCGACTGAATTTCGGCGCCATCGAGCCCGCCGCGAACAACCAGCCACCCAGGGAAATCGGGCCGATCAACGCGGCCAGCAGCAAGGTGATCATCACCGGCTGGATCGCCACCAGCGCAATCTGCCCCGAATGCAGGAGGAAGGTGCCCATGTTGCGTTGATCCAGAATCACTTCCCGCGAGAGCGTGAAGTTCATCCGCATCAGCTCCATCATTTCCTGCGCCAGGGCGCCGCCGAAAATCAACAGGCCGCCGGCGCCGGCAAGCATGATCGCCAGGGTGTTGAGCTCTTTGGAACGCGCAATCTCACCCTTGTCCCGGGAGTCCTTTTTTCGTTTCTCCGTGGGGTCTTCTGTTTTGTCCTGACCGCTTTCGCTCTCAGCCATGACTCAGCGCGCCCGTGCCAGTTCGCGTAAAAACTGCAGGGCCTCGGTGGCCAGCGGTTGATACTGATTGATGATGTCCGCCAGCCCGACCCAGACGATGAACAGCCCGAGCACCAGGGTCAGCGGAAAACCGATAGAGAAAATATTCAGCTGCGGCGCGGCCCGCGTCATCACGCCGAATGCGATGTTGACCACCAGCAGCGCGGTGATCGCCGGCAGCACCAGCACCAACGCCGCCCCCAGGACCCAGCCGAGCTTGCCGGCCAGCTCCCAGAAATGATTGACCAACAACCCGCTGCCCACCGGCAGGGTGGTGAAGCTTTCAGTCAGGACTTCGAACACCACCAGATGCCCGTTCATGGACAGGAACAGCAGCGTCACCAGCATGGTGAAGAACTGCCCGATCACCGCCACCGAAACGCCGTTGGTGGGGTCGACCATCGAGGCGAAGCCCATGCCCATCTGAATCGAGACGATCTGCCCGGCGACCACAAAGGCCTGAAAGAACAGCTGCAAGGAAAAGCCCAGGATCGCGCCAATCAGGATCTGCTCGGCGATCAGCAGCAACCCGCTCAAGTCCAGCGCACTGACCGCCGGCATCGGCGGCAGGCCCGGCGCAATCACTACAGTGATCGCCAATGCGAAGTACAGGCGCACGCGCTTGGGCACCAGCGTCGTACCGAACACCGGCATGACCATCAGCAACGCGCCGATACGAAACAGCGGCAACATGAACGTCGCCACCCAGGTACTGATCTGGGTGTCGGTCAGCTGCAACAGCGACGGCATGGTTTAGCCAATGACCTGAGGAATGCTGCCGTACAACTGCAGGATGTATTCCATGAACGTCTGCACCAGCCATGGGCCGGCAACGATCAGCGTCACCAGCATGACCAGCAAACGCGGGAGGAAGCTCAGGGTCTGTTCGTTGATCTGTGTGGCGGCCTGGAACATCGCCACCAACAGGCCGACCAGCAGACTCGGGATCACCAGCACGGCGACCATCATGGTGGTCAGCCACAGCGCTTCGCGAAAGATGTCTACCGCGACTTCCGGCGTCATGGCGACACACCGCCGAAGCTGCTCGCCAACGTACCGATGATCAACGCCCAGCCATCCACCAGCACGAACAGCATGATCTTGAACGGCAGGGAAATGATCAGCGGCGAGAGCATCATCATGCCCATCGCCATCAGCACACTGGCCACGACCAGATCGATGATCAGGAACGGAATGAAGATCATGAAGCCGATCTGGAACGCGGTTTTAAGCTCCGACGTGACAAACGCCGGCACCAGAATGGTCAGCGGCGCCTGATCCGGCGACGCGATGTCGGTGCGCTTGGACAGGCGCATAAACAGCTCAAGATCACTGCTGCGCGTCTGCGCCAGCATGAAGTCCTTGATTGGCACCTGAGCCTTGGCGACGGCGTCCTGGGCGGTGAGTTTTTCCGCGAGATACGGTTGCAAGGCGTCTTGATTCACCCGATCAAATACTGGCGCCATGATGAACAGCGTCAGAAACAGCGCCATGCCCGTGAGGATCTGGTTCGAGGGTGTCTGTTGCAGGCCCAGGGCCTGTCGCAGGATCGAGAAGACGATGATGATCCGCGTGAAGCTGGTCATCAGCATGACGAACGCCGGGATGAAACTCAGCGCGGTCATGATCAGCAAGATTTGCAGGCTGACCGAATATTCCTGAGCGCCATTGGCGTTGGTGCCCAGGGTGATCGCCGGGATCGACAACGGATCGGCGGCGAACGCCAACGGCGCAGCCAGCATCAGGGCCAGCGTCAAGACGATGCGTAACGCACCCATTACTTCTTATCCTTCTGATCCTTGCCGAGCATCTCCAAAAGACGCTGGGCAAACTCGGGGGTCGCTTTTTCAGTCACGCCTGGCACTTGCACCGGCTCTTTGAGCACATGCAACGCGGTGATGGTGCCGGGGCTGAGGCCAAGCAGGATCTGCTCGTTGCCGACCTGCACCAGCATCAAACGGTCACGGGGACCGAGTGCGCGGGAACCGATCAGCTCGATCACTTGCCCTTTGCCGGCCGGACCCGCTTGCTGGACCCGGCGCAGCAGCCAGGCGAGGAAGAAGATCAACCCCAGCACCAGCAGCAAGCCGAACACCAACTGCGTCAACTGCCCGGCCACACCGCTGCTGACCGCAGGCGCGGCCGTCGTCGTAGCGGTCGCTACCGTCTCGGCAGCCAGCGCACTCAACGGCATCGCCAGTACAAACCCCAGAGCCTTTTTCACTTAGCGCAGCTTCTTGATGCGTTCGCTTGGGCTGATCACGTCAGTCAGGCGGATGCCGAACTTCTCGTTGACCACGACCACTTCACCGTGAGCGATCAGCGTGCCGTTGACCAGCACGTCCAGCGGCTCACCGGCCAGACGATCGAGTTCGATCACCGAACCCTGGTTGAGTTGCAGCAGGTTACGGATGTTGATGTCGGTGCTGCCCACTTCCATGGAAATCGATACCGGGATATCGAGGATCACGTCCAGGTTCGGACCTTCCAGGCTCACCGGATCGTTGTTCTTCGCCACGCTGCCGAACTCTTCCATCGGCAGACGGTTGGACGACGAGCCAGCGGTATCGGCAGCCAGCAAGGCGTCGATATCGTCCTGACCGGCGTCACCGGTTTCTTCCAGGGCCGCAGCCCATTCATCAGCCAGCGCCTGGTCGTCTTGCGCGTTCATATCGTCGTTCATCATTTGTCCTCGGCGGGCAAAAATTCGGTTATTAGCAGTCTGTTAAAACAAGGAGGTTTGAGCGCCGGTCAGCGGCGCTCGATCGGTTCGATCACCTGCAACGCGAGGTTGCCTTTGTGCGAGCCCATCTTGACCTTGAACGCAGGCACGCCATTGGCGCGCATGATCATTTCTTCCGGCATCTCGACCGGGATGATGTCCCCCGGCTGCATGTGCAGGATGTCGCGCAAGCGCAACTGGCGACGGGCAACCGTGGCGCCGATCGGCACGTCGACATCCAGCACGTCCTGACGCAGGGCGTTGACCCAGCGCTCGTCCTGATCGTCGAGGTCCGACTGGAAACCGGCATCGAGCATTTCGCGCACCGGCTCGATCATCGAGTACGGCATGGTCACGTGCAGGTCACCGCCACCACCATCGAGTTCGATGTGGAAGGTCGACACCACCACCGCTTCGCTCGGGCCGACGATGTTGGCCATGGCCGGGTTCACTTCCGAGTTGATGTACTCGAAGTTCACTTCCATGATCGCCTGCCAGGCTTCCTTCAGAT